>Ga0315904_10001007_pt1 | contig 44527 bp, 57 predicted proteins | sample LakEriMetagenome_6_FD_203529 | JGI IMG/M metagenome (GOLD analysis project Ga0315904, IMG submission 203529) | Freshwater fungal communities from buoy surface, Lake Erie, Ohio, United States - Buoy 12 MA120 | ecosystem: Environmental > Aquatic > Freshwater > Lake | place: USA: Lake Erie, Ohio... | reverse complement strand
AATTGGTTGCGCTCCCTCTGTTTGTGGTGTGGGGGTGTATTGTAGGGGGGGGGGGGGATTTTAATATAGGGGTAACGAAGAGTTATTTGTGTCGATGCTAAAAATAACTACATTTGCATAAATAAATCTAAAAATATCTAAAATATGGATTGTATTGAAAAATTAAGGTCTGAAATTGAAAAAGGGTTCACAAAGACGTTTCTTGAAAAGCAAATCGGCTTGCCCAAAAACTCCCTTGCAAGTTATTTAACGGGGGTTAAAAAAATGACTAAAGCAAATGAAGCAAGGGTGGTTAAATTTTTTGAGCAAAACCCCAACTTGGATATTTTAGTTATGCCTAGAAGGACTAGGGGGTTATCAATCAATTTGTCATTAGAAGATGAATTTAGAAGCAACCCGCTAATTAATGCCGCAAGGGGCAGGGATGAAAATGGCATCAATAATGACGAATTGAGGCAAAATAAGCCCCGACAAGCCCAAAAACCCCAAATGGCAATACAAGTACCCAAAAAAGAAGAAAAGCCCGTAGAACCGATTAAAATAGCAAAACCCGAAAGAATGAAGGGGGAAAGTGGTTTGGATTATTCTATTAGGCTGCATGAGTGGCAAGAAAAAATGAACCAACTACCTATATAACCAAACTTTTAATCCTATTTTAACAACTAAATTTAGTTATTGTGGGTATATTTGTATGATTAAAAACTAAAAACATGAAAGGAATATACATTACGGAAGAAGGTAAGAAAGAACTTGAAGTCAAGATAGCTGAACTTGAAATTTTAAAGGAAGATTGTGAGGATTGTATATGGAGGGAATATAATAGTTCACAGGTAACCTACCAAGAAATCCTATCATCAGCAATAGTATTACCTGTAGAAAAAAGTTGGATTGAAGTTTGTAGCGATTATGATGACACTTCTGATTTTTTTAAAAAATGCTACCCAAACGGATTAGTCATTCAACCTAAATAAAAAGTAATAACACATGGAAAAAGTATTGCGACTTACGATAAAAAAGAAGTGGTTTGACATGATTGCTTCTGGAGAAAAAAAAGAGGAATATCGTGAGTTTAAGAAGTATTGGATTAATAGACTTTGTACAGACCTTTCATTTAAGAAATATGACTTTATTGAATTTAAAAACGGTTACGGCAAAAATGCGCCAACAATGCTTGTCGAATTTAATGGCTTAAGAATAGGTGAAGCAAAGCCTGAATGGTCTGATAATTGGCAAGGGGATGTGTTTATTATTTCACTTGGTAAAATTGTAAAGAATGAGAGTATTGCAAAACAACCTTAAACCTGCTACGCATTTTATTGAGGTGTATAAAATTTATCAAGAAACATTTAATTCAGGAACACCTTGCGATATAGGGTTTATTGATGATGCTATAAAATGTACAGAAGAATTGGATGACTGCAAAACCATCGCCATCTTCAAAATCCGTGCAAAAGATTAAACTAAAAACAAACAATAAAAAATGGAACAATTAGTATTAGATGCTTTAAAAAAGCAAGTAGAAGAAGGCAAAAGTAAGACTTCCTTAGAAAAGGAAATTGGTTTACCTAAGAACAGTTTATGTAATGTGTTAAAGGGGCGAACTAAATTATCTAAGGCTTCTTTGGAAAAATGTAAAGCACACTTTAACTTAAAAGAAGAAAGTAATGAAGAAGAAGGTAATTGATTTTTTACAGTTTGCTTTTGTGGTGGTTTTATTGGTGGGGTTATTTGGGTGGACATTCACCCGCCACATGGAAAGGAACAAACCACAAGAAGAAGGTGTATTTATCTTCATAGAGGGGAAACACTACGAGTTAGTCTTTGATGATTACGACAACCCCTTTATCAAACAAACATTCAACAACCAAACCCTTTACATACCCTACCCATTTGAAATGGAAGAAATAGAAGATGTAGAGGAATTTAAACCTAAAAAATAATGGGAGCAGAAGAAATAACAGGTAGGCTTGTTTTTTATTTTGTTGTGTTTTTGGGGGTAGTGGCGGGTACTGTTTTATTTTTTATTATTCGTTCAAAAGCAGATATAGATAAAGATGAAGAAGTACCACAAAAAGACTGATTATGTTAGGTTGTATAGGTCTTGGTGTAAGGACTTGGGCGAACCTTGTAGAAAAGATGTAGATATGCTACCAACCCCCACCCTAATAGACCTAATAGACAAACTACTTATAAAGCACGACTGCTTACCTTTTGATACAGAAGAAAAAGAATCTTTAATAAAAAACATGAATGAAAATGAGTAAAAAACAATCATCAGTAGATTATCTTTTTGATAAGCTATGGGAAACACCAAAGGATAAGATAAATTGGTTCAATATTCTTATGGATGCTAAGGGAAAGCACGAAAGCGAAATAATTGATGCTTTTGGTGTTGGATGCCATCACGAATCTAAAAGGCTTGTAGGATATAGAGATACTGCACAACAATACTACAATGAAAATTTTAACCAATGAGTAAATATTATCAAGTATGGTTTGAAGCAGTTAAGGGCGAAGGTGTAAAGCACGAATACGACCTTTGGGAAGATGTAAAAAACACAACCCACATTAAAGACGTAAACTCAAAAGTAATAAACGCTAAAATGGTAGAAGATGGTAACGGACTATCAATTACCCTCGAAGGAAGAAAGCCTATTAAAATAGACTATTCAGAAGCCCAACTTATTTTCCTACTATTATCCACAAACGACACGGTAAAATATAAATTTAAAGAAGTTACTGATTCACATGAAGTAAATTCCGTATCTTTGTTTTAGCACTCTTGCGTACTAACCTACCAATATAAACCATCAGTTGAAAAGCTGGTGGTTTTTTGTTACCTTTGCCACCCTAAAATCAATGTAATTATGTTTTGGATTATTTATTTGTTGGGGATGGTATTATTCCCCCTTTATTGTGCTTATAGAGTAAAAACAGGAAAGATAACCGTAGAGGTAGATGGTTTGTTGGGGGTTGCTTACTCCCTTGTGTGGCCTGTATTTCTTTTAGCAATGATTGTTCGTAAATTTAAAAGCCCCAATTAAGGGGCTTCTTTATTAAGTCAGCTAAACTACCTTGTCCGATATTGCTCTTGGGTATCTTCCGACCCTCGGAAGGTTGATTTGGATTTACGCATTTGGATTGCTACCGCAGCCATGTAGTTCGCACCCGCTATCAGCTAACTGACTTAATATTTTGAATCATTTAAAGACAATGTTAGTTTAGCATACTTTGAATCACCGTCAATGATGTTTTTTATTTGGTGCATTAGTCTAAAAAAGTCAAATCTATTTTCATAAGACCTTATATGTGCATCGGGAAATTTTGTTTTGCTAAAATAAAAAATTGCGGCATCTCTTTTTGTTTCAAAATTATTTTTAATAGAATCTTTTTCTAATAAATATTGTTCGTATATCCAAGTTGCGACACCTCTGACTGGTTTACTAAAGCAAGCGTTAATTGTTTGAATTGGGTCAACCCCAACAGAATCGGGGTAGCAAGTTGGCATTATTTTTAATTCATTCATGTATAAAACAAAAACCTTAACCCCATCTATATAAACATATCCAACCGTATAAGATGCACTTTTGCAAAAAAGACCAACAAAATTACTATGTAAAGCAAAGTAATCTTCATCCGATATTGTTAAAAAGTATCTTTCAAATAACCTTTTTTGAAAATGTAATTTATATTCTTCTAATGTTTTCATAATTTGCATTTCGCGAAATGACTAATAGCATTCTAAATTAAAAATCAAATCGCCCCCATTTAGCTTCCAAACGGACTTACACGTATTACTTAATCCATCAGATGTTTCAATCCACACTTCATTATCTTCTCCCTGTTCGTTTTGTTCAGGCCAGTCTTTAATAAATTCTTTTAGCTGCTTTACGGTTATACAATTTTCATTCTTTATCATAACTTATAATTTTCTTACTGCATAATACCTATCATTAATAGCCTTTATTCTTTTTTTGGGTATTCTGTTTCTAAAGACGGTTTCCACCCACACCCCTAAAAAAGCTGCCACCTGTGCTACATTCTCAAACCTTTGTGCTTTAGCCCTTCTTTCTTCTATATTTTCTATTGATAGGTCATATACTATGTGGGGGACATGAATGTCTAATTCTCTAAAATCTGGTTGCTGTATGGCTTTAATTGGTTCGGGTTTAGGTTGGGCTTTTACTTTCATTTGTAAAATATTTTTTTTCGGAAACAAAAATACAAGACTTTCCGATATAGAAATTAAAACATATTGGTTGTCAAACAGTTAAGCACTATTTCGTACATATATCAGTTAGCCGCAATAAACGACCAACTCTTTAAATTGTTTAAGGTTTATATAATCCTGCTTTACCCAAGTATAAATTAACCTTAAACATTCTTCTTTTGAAAGTTTAGACAATTTCTCTTTACAATCCTCAATTTTATAATCTACCATAAAATTACTGCGGCTAACATTGGTTTTGCAATAGTGGGGTCTGACGTGCAAAATTCAACATTAGTACCTTGATTAAGCATTAGTAATAAATTCAACTTTTCGGCTTCGATTTCCCCACCATCGCAAAGCCGCAAAACGTCACACAGCTTCAATTTGTTTTTGTTCTGTAATACCTAATATGTCTTGGATTATTGATTCCATTTTGTAAACTATTTCTGTGTATTGAGGGTCGTTTGTTTCAAGCATATCAATTACCGAATTGTAGGCGTGTACCATTGTTGAATGGTCGAACTTTCTACGTTTACATTGTTCACCCAACTTAATACCAATCTCTTGCAAGGTTAATGTAGTGTACTCTCTAAGAAAATATACAAGGGTGTACCTTGCTAAGATTGTTTCATCTTTTCTGTTCCTTTCTTTCCATTCAGGGTGTTGCTCGTTGTAAATCTTTAATACAATGTCGTAATCACTTTTGGGTCTATTCTCTCGTCTTTGATAGTTGGATAAAAGTGAAATAGACTTTACAAGGTGCATGATAAGTCTTTTAAATTCATGCGGCTTTAGCATACCTGCATCATTACCGCAAAGATTAGCGGCAGCATGAATGTACCTTGTTGCAATTTCTAAATCATCTGGCTTTAAACTTAATCTTCTCATTTAAATTTACTTTGGTATAGTTGTAGTTTCTGTCTGTATTCTAGTAGTAGTTCTTTTAGTTCTGTTCGGGTGAATTTATGTACGGTGTTTGCTTGTTCGTGTAACCATTCTGTAATACCACCTTTTTCTTTTTCAAGTCTTTCAGCAAAGATAGTAAGATTTCCTTGTTTGTATTCATTGCAAGTTTTACATTGTGGTCTTAAATTATCTGTTAAGAATCTTGTTGCCATGTGCAAACGGGGTATAAAGTGCCCGCACTGTATATGGGATATGGGATGTTTCGCATCGCAAGTAAAACATTCTACCAACCCATCTTTCCCCGCATACTTAAACCTTATCATCCTACTTGTTACTTCATCTAAGTCGTCTATTAGTGTTTGTAAGTCATCTTCTTCTTGAATAAATCTTGTTGATACTTTTTTTTCTTTCTTATCTGTTCGGTAGTATTGGTGAATCTTACAATAACCCTTACCCCAAACATTATTATTACAACCAATTACTTGACATTGTTTTGGCATTTCAAATATTTATAAAACTTCAAATTCTGTAGTTACGGTTTTTCTTACATTTACCAATGTAGCCTTTTTAAGCATACCGTATTCGGGGTTATATCTATTAGTGTTTGCGGGGTTCCATGTCATATCTGTTGGTTCTTTACAATATCTTGGGTCGCTTATTTCTGCATTATCAAAATCAACAAAGCCCTTACTTGGTGAATCCCCATAATTATGCTCAAACCCCCAAAATTTACCATTATACATTGCGGCAACACCTTCTATTACTTCTACCTTTTTCATTATTTATTTTTTACAGTTATTCTAATTTCTTCTTGATTAGGTAATGTTTGTACGGTTACGGGGAGGTTACCTAATAATTCAACCAATTTGTCTTTTACTTTCTCTAATAAAACACCCGTAGTAAATATGTAAATGTAGTTGTAGATAAGACCTTTCGGTTCTAGTAACGCCCCCATACCTAACCCCTTAACTTCCGCCCCCCTTAATAACAAATAAGCATCATACAATACTACATCTATATAACCACCCTTAAATGGTACAAGTTCTTTTTTCATTACTAAATTTTTGAACGTAACTTATCAATAAAATCACACAGTTCTATAAATTCATTATAATCAAGATACATTTCAGATACAACTTCACTATCAGCATCAACTTTCATCAACCTAACAATAGATGATGTGCTATAATGAATAAACTCAAAACTACCGTTTTCACTTTCTGAAGTAAATAATTGCAACCATTTTTCCATAAACACAAAATTAACCAACCAACCAACCACCACAAATTAAAACTACCTTAAAAAATATTTTTTTGTTTTTCGTATGTGTTTTTTATTATTTTTGCGATACAGTTCATCACCTTTGTGATTTAGTAAAAGCTGCCGACACAGCTAACATAAAACTTATTTGAACCTGTATGGGGGCGGCTGTCGGGCCAAACCCGTACAGGTTATTTTTTGTATGAAAACGCATTTGATAAAAGGTACACGGAATTATTTTATTTCATCAAATGGTTATGTCTTTAAGGTGGAAAAGGGTAAAGAGATTAGGTGTAAAGCTAGGTTAACACCTAAATCTAAAGAGGTTAGAGTTTTTGTTAATGGTAAGGACTGTAATCTATTATATTTGATGATAGAGTATTTTTTTGGGGAAATAAAGCCAACAGATAGTATAAAGTTCAAGATTAATAAAAATTTAGAGATTAGTTACAATTCTATTAGGATTAGGTCGGCTATTGGGAATGATAAACTTTCAGCACACGAAGAAAAACTGCTTTTTGATTTTAATTGTCATATTAAAGCCACATCTGCTAATGCTAGGGCTATGGATAAAATAACTGGTATAGAAGTTTTTAAGGTGTTACAAATTTCTGATTTTAGATGCGTTTACTGTGGTTGTCAATTACATCCAAAAACCTTTCACTTAGACCACTTTCAAAGTTTACATAAGGGTGGAAAGAATAGGTTTAGAAACTTAGTTGCAAGCTGCAATATTTGTAACTTAATGAAGGGTGCTATGGATGGAAATGAATTTTATGCAATGTGCAAGAAAATAGTTAGTAAATATCTTTATGCAAATAATTTACCAATTGAAAGTCAATAAATTATGAAAAAATTAGTAAAAAATTTAAAACAACAGACAAATGCCTAAAAAAGACGCTTTTTATTTCCCACACGATTACAATGCCGCTAACGATGTAAAATGCCTTTTTCTTAGGCAGCAACTTGGTATGGAAGGGTATGGTATTTTTTGGTTTTTGGTTGAACAATTAGCTAATTCAGGTGGTAAATTGCCGTTGCAAATTATTCCCGTTTTAGCCATGCAAATGCAGGTTCCAGAGGTGAAAGTAACTGCTGTTATTAAGCAATTTGGTCTTTTTGAGGTAGAAGAAAATGAGATTTTCTTTAGTAATAGACTAAATGCGCATCTGTTTGAAAGAGAGCAAATTAGATTAAGAAATTCAGATAAAGGAAAGAAAAGTGGCGAAAAAAGAGCAGCAATGGTTCAACAACGGTTAAACAACGGTTCAACTGCGGATGAACAAAGGAAAGGAAAGGAAACTAAAGGAAATGAAAAGAAAGTAAAAGAAAGTAAAGAAAAGGAAACTAAAGAAAAAACGGTAAACGGAATTTTGGAAGAATCATGGATTAATGCACAAAGAATCCTAAAAGACGACAAACCCTACATTGAAGCCATAGCCATGAAACACAGGGTTGAGTTTAAACAAATTCAAGTTAGGCTCAATGCTTTCCTGAAAAGATTAGACGAAACCCTAGATTGGAAAGATGTGCCCGCTTTAAAACGGCACTTTTCAAATTCACTAAACAAACACGGTGTAGCTGTTCCTGATTTTAGTTCGGGGGATGTTGGCAGAAAAACAGCGATAGTAGAACCGCCCATGACAATGACGAAAGAGGAAATGATGTACGGGTGGGATGAACCGCCAAAGGATGAATACGATTACTCGAATATTAGTTGGGATTAACCACCCGAAAAAAGTAAAACATGAAGTTTTCAGAAATCATAATTCAGGAAGGCAAAAAAATAACCCCAAATTTTAGTTTAGACGCTAATAATTTGAGAAAAAACTACCAAACGGTGTATGAGGGGTTTAAGAATAGCTTTATTTGCCCCTTAGAGTGCCCAAAAAAGGGCTTTCTCCATGTTGGTGGGGTAGGAGTAGGAAAGACAATTTTGATGCGAATTTTCCAGCGTATAATGCGAAATACGGAAAGACGGTTTAAATGGCTTTCTGCCTATGAGTTAAAAGACCTTTTGGAAACAGAGGGGGTTGCTTGGGTAAAAAAGCATTACGGAAGGGATTTAAAACAAGATTTGTACATTGACGATATAGGGGTTACTTCATCCGATTACATGAAGTATGGAAACACAACTAACATTTTAGCGGAACTGCTACTTGAACGGTACGATTTGTTTATTAGCGAGGGGTACTTAACCCACCTTTCCACTAACCTACCACCCCGCCACAATGATGCAAAAGTTCCTACTTTAGAAAAAATTTTAACAGCAAGGGTGATGGATAGAGTTCGTGAAATGTGCCAAATCATTACTTTTGAGGGTGGAAGCCTTCGTAAATAACCTGTAGAAAACATGACTAAGACCAAGAAAAAAGACGATTTATCATTGATTTTCGGGAAGGTTCAACCAAATGCGAAGGAATCAGAGAAGTATGTTTTAGGGGTTTGCTTGAACCATCCGAAAGAATATCTTACAGCCGTAAAAGAAATTTTAAAGCCTGAAGATTTTTACGTTTCCGAAAATGCTATTATTTACGAAGCGGTTGTAGAAATTTCAGAAAAAACAGTACCCGATATTAGGCTTGTTATGGAACATTTAAAATCGGGTGAAAAATTAGAGCAAATTGGCGGGATGCCATTTTTGGTTTCTTTTTTGGAGGTTACCCCAACAGCCACGCCTATTAGGCAACATTGCTTGATAATTAAGCAAAAAAGCCTACAAAGAAAGTTGGTTGAATTTAGTTCAAAAACACTAACTGCCGCAATGGATGATGGTGAAGATGTTTTTGAAACATTAAGATATTCCGAAAACTACCTTTCAGAAATAAACAACGAACTTGCACAAATGAAGGTTACGCCAATAGAAAACGTAGCCGCAAATGTGATTGATAGTTTCTGCGAAAAAGTGTACAAAGCAAGACGTGGTGAGGTAGATGAAAAAGCTGTTTACACAGGAATAAAAGAATGGGATGAAATGAATGGTGCTTTATTTAACGGTTTGTATATTATCGCAGGTCGCCCCGCAATGGGTAAGGGTGTACACCTAACGCAACTGGCAGTAAACATGGGTAAAAGATACAAGATAGGAATTGTGAACGGGGAAATGACAAACGAACAATTACTCATAAGAATTGGGTGTAACTTGAAAGGAATAGATAACTTTTTGTTTAAGAAAAAGCCCGAATATATCAAAGATGAAGATATGGATTTGGTTCGTGAAGCAATGGATGAAGCTATACAATTGAACATAAAACTTGAAGATAAAAGACGAATAGATGTAATTGCAAATAAGATAAGATTGTGGGTTAAACAAGACGGGGTGCAATGTGTATTGGCAGACTTTCTTACCATATTCCAAGTGCCACCCGAACACGAAAGATACATGACCGACAAACAAAAAGTAGATTATGTGTTGAATGTGTTTGTGAATCTTACAAAAGAATTGAAAATACCTATCATTCTTTACGCACAGATGAACCGTGAAATACTAGGCAGGCATGGTAAAAAAGAACCAAACCTTGCAGACTTAAAGCAGTCGGGCAGTATTGAAGAACTTGCCTACCAAGTATCTTTCTTACACCGCCCCGAATATTACGACCCACAAGCAACAGTAGATGAAGATGGTAACGACATAAAAGGTCTTATGTACCAAATAGTAGCAAAACACAGAGATGGTAGAATAGGAAGAATAAAACTTAAAGCCCACCTTGAAAAATCATTATTAACAGAATGGGAAGAAGAAACATTTGACTTTAAAAAAGCAATAGGGACGGCAGAACCACTACCATTCTAAATTAAAATAACCTTAAAACTAAAATACTTGGTTATTTGTATGTAGTGGGAGTAGTAAATTTGATTTATACTTTTAAAATAAACACACAATGCTAAAATTAGAATTAATTGGAAACTTGGGACAAGATGCAGTAGTAAATAATGTTAATGGGAAAACAGTTGTAAATTTCTCGGTAGCAATTACTGAAAAGTGGAAAGGGGTTGGTGGTGAACCTATGGAGAAAACATATTGGGTGTCCTGCGCTTATTGGGCTGAAAAGACTAAAGTAGCAGAATATCTTAAAAAAGGAACATCTGTTTTCTTGGAAGGAACCCCCGAGGCATCCCTTTACACAAACAAACAAGGACAAACTATTCCTCAATTAAAAGTAAGAGTAAGTTACTTGAAACTTTTATCTAAGGGTAATAGTGGTGGAACGCAGCAACAAAATGAGAACGCAAACGATATTACAGAACCAATAGAAAACTTGCCATTTTAAATTAGTATAATATGGAAAAAACATTTAAAGTATTGCCTCCTACTATGCCTAATTTTGTAAGGTTTGAAAAATCTGTTGGTTTAAGACAAGATGGTTTTCAAAAAGATGAAGGGTTTGATATAGCCAACTTTACAAAAGAAGAAGCACAAGATTTTGCAGAGTTAATGTACAGAACTTTTATGGAACATTGGGAGAAACGTAAATTAAAGATTGGTCAAAAATAAACACACAACTATGAGTAAACAGCAAACGGCAGTAGATTGGTTGATTGATACAATGGCAAATTCTGCATCTATGAATCAACCTGAAATAGACAAAGTATTTGAGCAAGCCAAGCAAATGGAACGCCAGCAGATTATTGATGCTTGGCTAGATGGTTTACAGAAAAATGAATTACAAACTCAAATTGCGAAGAAGTATTACGAAAGAATTTATGGAGAATAAAGACAAGAATATTAGTATAAAAGTTACAGTAGAGTATTACATCAAAGATGCTATTAGCGAGTTTGATTTTGTTAATGACTTTTACGAGGACGCATTTAATTGGTACAAATTTATTTCAGATGATTTTAGAGATTCTCCCGAAAACTTTACTGATAATGTAAAAGTGGTTAAAGTAGAAACTTGCAAATAAATGGTTTACGTAGCATCCAACATACTTGCAGCCGATACCGTTCAAGAACTACTTGATGTATTAGATGCTTATTATTTAAGTAAAGAGTGGATAGAGATTAATGGTAGAATCCGCCCCCGTATCATATACCGATTATACGGTAACATGAAAAGAAGAATATACGAAGATAGAAAGGTGGATATTGTATCATTAAGAGAGTTGGTAGAGAAATTAAAAATAAGCAGCCCCGTTACAGAAGAAGAACTTGCAGAGTGGGAGAAAAGATACGGTAAACTACCTAAACTATCCAAAGACAAAGCAGAAGAACTTTGGCAAAAAATAATGGAGAGAATAAATAAAAACAAAGAAAAATGACAGCTTCTTTTGTTTCGGAATTTGATTTGTGGTTAGACCGTAGGTTTGGTGTAGAAAAAATAAACGATTTGTCTTATATATTGTGGTATAATGGAAGTTGGTGTTTTTTAAAAATTAATATTATGCCAAATTCTAAAGATGTAAAAATAATGCCACTTAATATAAATGATAATATAGGCTTGGGAAAAGGAAAGTCAATTAATCTTAGATTTAAAAGAAAAAAAAAATAAAACATGACAGCAACAGCAGCATTAGCAAAATACCTATTAGAAGGTAATGTAGTTTCTATTATGGATGGGTTTAAGTTGTTTGGTATTACAAACGTCCCCCGTGAAATATCAAGAGCTATTGAACAACCATTTAATGTAATAGTAAGCAGAACCCCCAAGAAATTCAAATCCCGTTATGGTAGAAAAGGAGAATACTACGAGTACAGACTTAACTACACCGACTACAACAAAAACGGAATTAAAAAGATGAAAGATTATATTAAAGAAAAATCTACAAAATGAACCGAAAACAAGCCAAGAAAATAAGAAAAGCAGCTAAAGCTATTTCTACACTTTACGGGAACGATGAAGAAAAAGTGTACAAAGAAATGAAGCAGGTTCAAAAGACGCTAACTAAAACCCAAAAGACAAACAATGGCAGAAACAAGTAAAAGTAAACCAAGACGAGAATCGGAGGGATTTTATGAAAAGTTTATCAAAGGGTATGGTATAGATATTGGTGTTGGTCGTATTGATACTTTTGATGGGGCAGACCCAATTTCGGTAGAAAACTGTTTCCACCACGATAAGGACACTTGCGATGCCGTTACTATGGATGTGTTTCAAGATGAAACATTCGACTATGTTTACGCAAGCCACATTTTAGAACACGTAAACTATCCATCAAAAGCCATAAGAAATTGGTATAGAATATGTAAGAAAGGGGGGTACTTAATTATAGCTGTTCCCGATAGAGATAGCTACGAAAGAAAAGAAAGACTGCCAAGCAGATGGAATGAAGATCACAAGTTTTTTATTACCGAAAATGAATCATTCCCTCCTAATACATATTCGCTAAGGGGGTTACTACATGAAGCATTATGGGATTTACCACATGAAATTGTTTACATGAAAACAATAAACACTTGCACCAATAATGAAAATAAAAACGAACACGGAAACGGAGAGTATCAAATAGAAGTGGTAATAAAAAAGCCCCTGTAATAAGGGGCTAATTGTTTTTCAACAAAACGAATTAGGCGTTAGCCAAAGATGCGAGTTGCTGAACAGTCTCTACGGTGTAGTATTGCGGTTGACTCAAAACTTCAAGACCTTGCTTTTTGAGTTCAACGATACCATACAAGCGTACGCCTGCTGCGGTAGTTACTACGCCAGATACCTCACGAAAGATTACAGAAGAAACAGGAAAGCCAAAACGCTGTACGGTAATGTCGCTACTGTTCACTCGGTAAACATTTGGGGTGATTACTGCTGCCATTTGTTACATTTTTTTTGTGATTGAATGATTGTTGACAAGGCTAAAATACTTAAATTTGTATTAAAATAGAAAAAAAACATGAGTAAAGCTATTTCAGTAAGACACTCCTGTAATATTGGCGATTTAATTGCCAGTCTTTGCGGGTTGTATAATCATTGGAAAGAATACGGGAATACTTTTGTCTATTTACAGGAATTAAACGTGGATGGGGTGTATGTAAACAACGCCTACCACCCAACACAAGAAGGCGGCAAACAAGTCATGTGCAACCAAAAAATGTTTGACATGATTAAGCCACTAGTAGAACAGCAACCATACATACGTTCTTTTGAAGAATATACAGGGCAAGAAGTTGTGGTGGATTTTAACAAGATTAGAATAGGAAACCCCGCCAATATCCCGTACACCCCGATTCAAGCATGGTACGGTTTTGTTTTCCCCGACCTGCATTGTGATTTTTCAAAACCGTGGATTAAAGTTCAAAAGCGTGAATTAGAAGAAGGGGTTACTGAAATTAGCGACAAAATTTTGATTAACTTTACACACAGATATAGAAATCAGTTTATTCAGTATTACTTTTTAAAAGAATACGAGAGCCAATTATTGTTTGTGGGCACTGAAAATGAACACTACGATTTTTGTAAAAAATGGAATTTGGATGTGCCAAGACTAATTGTAGATGATTTTTACCAATTAGCACAACTACTTATGGAGTGTAAGTTTTTTATGGGTAATCAGTCTTTTTGTTGGAACTTAGCAACAGCTTTGGGTGTGCCAAGAATCTTAGAAATGTACGAATACGCCCCCAACTGCATACCCTTTGTGGGTGAACATAACTATGGATTTTATCATCAAAACGCAGTAGAGTTTTACTTTAAAAAGTTAGCCAATGCTTGACCAAATATTACACGACCTTAAAGAATACGAATTTAAGGAAGATATTAAGCGGTTAGTGCCCAACGTAAAAGGGGCAAATGATAGGGTAATAGTAAAGGTGGATATAGAAAAAAAGAACAGCCACCGAATGGAGAATGGACAAGAATTAAAACTTGCAAGGGGGTGGAACAACCTAAACCAAAGGGAAACCCAACCCGTAAACGGTACAGTTGTAGATGGTTCTGCCGCCAATATTCCAAACGGTTCTGAAATTATCTTTAACCACAATTCCATACACCCCGTAAACAGGCTTTTTAACTTTACAGGATTAGTAGATGAAGCATCAAACCCTATTCAATACTATTCCATTTTAAGCAATGAGTGTTATATTTGGAGAAGTCCTGAAAGTTTCACGTGGAACGCTTGTGAGGGGTTTTGTATAGCGGAAAGGGTGTTTAGACCCTATAGTGGTTTTTTGCAGGGTATATTGCCCACCCAAATACAAAGCGTACTGTATATCAAAACAGGTGAATTTAAGGGCAAGGTGGTGCATACGCTAAAGCATTGCGATTATGAAATGGTGTTTCAAGGTGTGCAAGGCAGAGAAGAAAGACTAATTAGATGTCGCCACTTTGAAAAAGAAAATAAGTACGCTGAAAGAGAAGAAATCATAGCAGTAGCAGACGACCTTACTGAATTAATAAACGAAGGAAAGCTACTTGTAGGATTAACACCAACTGACGCTAAAATTGCCACAAATGATTGATAGAAAAGAACTAGAGCAATTATCAAAAGAAGATTTGATTGATAGGCTTATTACTGAAAAAAATAGCAACCAATATCTTTTAGGCAAGATTAGGTTGTATGAATTACCTTCCCCCGCAAGGGCTTATTATGTTGGGCAAAAGATTCTTAATCAGCAGGTGGACTATTTGGATAAGTTTGACTTGGAGAGAGAAATAGGTGTAAACCCAAAAGAAGATAAAATTTACGACAGGGCTATGGATTTATTTGAAAAACTATCGGCTAACGCTGTAAAGATTGATAGCCTGAAAAGAGAGTTAAACCTTAGCGGGGACAAAGATAAAGACACTAAAATTGGGAAGCCATCATTTACGCCTGAATCAGTTGCGGATTCTGTAGGTGAATTAGCGGGGCAGCATAAAAGATAATTATGTATCAACCAATAGAAGGGGGTAAGTGTGTTCATGTGCAGGGGTTAGACTGTTGGCTACCCCCCGAAGGGTATGTGTATAATATCATCACTAAAAAGCTAGAATACAGAGGCGTATGGGAACGTAGTGAGGATGCAAAAGAGCAATATTGGGAACGACCACAGCTCCCGCTTTGGTACAAAGATGTAATGAAGGAATGGGATGATTACGATTCCAAAAAGAAAGAAACAGAACCCGACTTTTACGATGTAAGACTTGAAGAATTTAAAAGGCAAGAGTGGGATAGACGACTTAACGGGTTTTGGTTTAGAAATAACGGTGAAGCGGTTTACCTAACGGGTACGCATTATTTATACCTTATGTGGTGGCCGATTGATATTGGCTACCCAAAATTCAGGATTCCCGACTTAGAAAAGGCTTACTTTATGCAGTATTGCATAGAAGACCCTAAGTGTATGGGGATGGTTGAAGTAACGAAACGAAGATTTGGTAAATCATTTTGGGCGGGCGTGTTTCTTACGGAATACGTTACCCGTACTAAAATGACTAACGCAGGTATTCAATCTAAGACGGGCGCAGATGCTAAAAAGTTCTTTTCTAAAACGGTTGTAAATCCTTTTAGAAGATTACCTAAGTTTTTTAGACCTGTTTATGATGATAGTCTTGGTGTGAACCCTAAGTCTGAAATGCGTTTTCAAAGACCAAACGTAAAGGGCAAAAGGGCTAACCAAAACGTAGGCGAAGATGAACTTGGTTCAATCATAGATTGGGGTTCATCAGAAGAAGTAGCATACGATGGTCAAAAACTACATAGATACGTAGCGGACGAGGTTGCAAAGACTAAGGGCGTGGATGTTTACAACAGGCATGAGGTTGTTCGTTATTGTTTATTAGATGATGAAGGTAGGGTTATTGGTAAAGCGTTGTACACCACAACCGTAGAAAAAATTGAGGGTGAAGATGAAGATATTTCGTCTGCCTTTAAATTGCTTTGGGATGAAAGCGACCAATTAAGAAAGGGCGAAGATGGCATGACGGGTAGTGGTTTGTACCGATTCTTTATGTCTGCCAAAAGAACAAGGAACTTTGACCCATACGGACACCCTGACGAAGCACTTACGGAAAAGATGATTTTGCTTGACCGTGAGAAAGTAAAAAACAACCCCCGTTCACTTGCTGCCCGTATTAGAAAAGAACCACTTACTATTGATGAGGCGTTTTTAATAGATTCCGAAAACTGCGTATTCAATATTTTAAACATACAGAAAAGGGAAAAGGAATTATCAGAAAAGCCCGTACACCTAAGAAAAGTACAATTTTACAGAGATTTTGACGGTACGGTTAAGTGGCGGGATGCCAACCAAAACAGCGAATTTCATTGGGAAATTACATGGTTCCCTAAAGTGCCAAACAAGAGAAAAAAAGTAGGGATAGATTTTATTCCTGACAACACAAGGGATGGTGCTATTACGGTGGATAGTTATTCAAGTTCACAAGGCGGCAGAAAGTACGGTTCAAAGGCTTCCGCATGGATAGGTAGAAGAATAGACCTTTCAGATACGCAAAACAGTTTTAAGGCTGTAGGACACTTATACGGGCGACCCAAAGTAAAGGAAGAATTACACGAACAAGTAATGCTTGCATCTGAATACTACGGCTATCAAGCATGGTATGAACACGCGGGGGGCGATGATTACTTTTCGTATTTTAGAGAAAGAGGCAAGTTGGCTTATCTTGGCTTGTACCCCGTTAGCGCAATAAAGCCCGAAGATAGGGGTAAAGCAGAAAGATTAAGGGGCTTCCCCGTAACCCCATTTTCACTAACTAAGCAGTTAGATTGCGGTATCGCTTACTTTGAAAATTATTGCCATAAAATAGATTATCCTATTTTGTTAAAATTTGCCAAAGATTTTGACCCATACGATAGAACCAAGTTTGACTGCGTAGTATCTTTTATGATGCTTATAGTGGTGCTCACAGAACCTTTACCACAACAAATTTCGCCTTCAGAACCCTTTATTAAAGAATATTTCTCACAACAAGTAGAAAAGTTTTAAGGTTTTTTTAATGTAATATCAAAATATACTATATTTGGGCTATAACAATTTGTTAAATTGGCTCAAAATAGCATACCCGAAGGTTCACAAGCAATAAAGCAATTTCAGCTTACCCCCGATGTAAAGTCTAAAAAAGATTGGAGTTGGGGTGAATCTATTGCTAAGACAATTTATGGTTCTGTTACAGGAAACCAAAGCTATTTCTTTTTAAGAAATCAGCGTTTCAGAAAGAATAGAGAGATTGCTAATGGCCGCATGAATATGCAAGTATTCATGGATAGGTTGAACTTTGACGGGAAAGTAAACTACGCAAACATTAACTGGCAAGCCATTAAGATAGTAAATACTGCTATCGGTAGAATGGTCGCCCGTTTTATGGGTAGAAAAGAAAAGATACAAGTATCTGCCGTAGATTTAGATGCCAAAAAAAGAAAGAATCAAGCCGCATTAGAAGCGGAGTTTTTCATGTTGAATAAAGAACAACTGTTAGCGGAACAAGAAGCTACAGGTGTTCAAATGATACCACAAGACCAATTCGTGCCCGAAGATAAAGACGAACTTGACCAATGGGTTGCAGAGTTTAACCAACTACCTGAAGAAATTAAGTTTTCGCTTGCAGCAAATAATATTTTGTCTGCAAATGGTTTGTATAGCACAATCAAAGAAAAACTTATTTGGGATGCTGCATCTGTTGGTTTAATTGGTACTTACACTTACATGAACGAACAAGGCGAAGTAGTAAGTGAATGGCTGCGCCCTGAAAATATTATTTATTCATTTTCGGAGTTTAATGATTTTAGAGATACTTCATGGAGAGGTTATATCCGTTCTGTAAAGATTAGTGCTTTAAGACAAAAGTATGGTGTGCAAGCGGGCGGAACATTGACAGAAGAAAAACTATTTGAGATTGCACAGATGTGTAAAGAATATCAGCTTATTGATAGACTTACATGGTTGCAAGAGTGGAATACTTCATTATTTAGACCATACGATGAATGGAATATTGATACAATAGAGTTTGAAATTAAATCTTTTGACGAAGAAGCGTACACCGTTACTAAGACAAAAGAAAAGAACAACACTATTGTAAGACGTGGCTTACCTGAAAAGATAAAAGAAAATCAATCCGTAGTAAAAAGCGGTGAGTATAATATCTACAGGGGCGTGTTTATTATGAACCCACAGATTATGTTGGAGTGGGGCGTAAAGAAAAACATGGTAAGACCACAAGACCCCAAAGAATTAGGTAACGCAGAGTTTTCTTATAGTTTCTATATGTACCAAAATCAGGATATGCGAAATGTAGCTATCCCTGAAAAAGTAGAAGAACCTATTGAACAAATGATTTTGGCAAGGCTGAAAATTCAGCAACTTGTAGCTAAAATGAAGCCTTCGGGTTCTGCTGTAAATATTGATGCCTTGCAAGCGATTGATATGGGGTTATCAGAACCTACAAGCCCCTTGCAGATTAAAAAGATTTGGGAACAAACGGGTGATTTATATTACAGAGGACGAGATGCGGAAGGTAATTACTTACAAACACCTATTACTGAATTAGCTAACAACGCATTTCAATCGCAAGTTGAAGGTTTGATTAGATTGTACGAGTTTCACTACAAAGTCTTACAAGATGAACTAGGCGAAAACCCGAACATTTCTAATGCAATTTCAGCCCCAAGAGTAACCACAGAAAACGCACAAAACGCACTTGTAACAGCCGAGCAAGCTACAGAACACATTTACGATTCTTACTTGTATTTGATGGAAGATGTAGCTAAAAAGGTTGCTTGCTTATGTAGTGATAGTGTTAAGTATGGTGCAAAGACTTACAAAGACATTCTTCAAGAAGAAGATGTAGATGGTAGAGTGTTTGCTACAAAAGTAGAAATGATGCCCCAAGCGCAAGACATTGCGAATTTGGAAGGTATGTTGAATAACGCAATTATATCCGACCCTGAATTTATCTTATACATAGACCCATTCAAGATTAAAAGAATGGCTAAGGAAGATGTAAGATTAGCGGAGTTATATTTCCGTAGGGCGCAAAAAAGATACATTAAAGCCAAGCAGCAAATAGCCCAACAGAATAGTGAAATGAATATTCAAGGCCAAATAGCATCTGCAAAAGAAAAGGCTAATTCTGATATGATGATTAAAGACGCAGAAGCAACAGCAAAAGAAAGACAGATTGTATTACAGGGGGCTATTGAGTTGACTAAGAACGGTGTGCAAATGAAGCCCGAAATGAACGAGCTGTTGCAGCAAATCATTCAAAAAGCAGCAATGAGTCTGTATATGGATAATAAGCAGCAAGAACAAGAAATAGTAGCAGCCGAACAAGAGCAAATGATGGCAGCACAAGAACAGAAACAACAAATGGCATAACAATTAAACTAAATAATTATGATAGTTCAAAGTGTGGATTTTACAAGTCAATTTAACGCAAGCAACAATGCTACGTTTGACGTAAGCCAATACGACTTTGTAGTTGTAAGACTAAACACCGTAACAAGTACCGTAAACTTCCAAGCAAGTGTGGATGATACGGGTAATTCTACTTTGTTTGGTGCGGGTAGTGCTGAAACTGCAACAGATTTTTATTCTGTACAAGGAGTAAACCTTGCCACAGGCGCGGGCGCAACTTCACTTGCTTCAGGTAGCGCAACTTTTAGATTTGAAAGAGTTGGTAAGTTTTTAAACTTCAACAAAACAGGCGTAACCGCAACTAAGGTTATTCTGCACCTGATGAAAATAGCATAAACCAAAACATAATATATATGTCTGAAGAACAAGTAGTAGCACAAGAAGGAACAGAAACCCAAGACGTTCAAGCGCAATTTAATCCGTTTGACGAAACTTCATGGGTTGAAGCTGCTCCGACTGCCGCCCCGCAGGGCGAAGAAACACAAGTTGCACAAGCTACAGCAACACAAACTACAGTAGAAGAAAATAAACAAACCAATACTGTAGATTATTCAGCTTTCGTAAAGGAAACCTTTGGCTTTGAAAGTGTAGATGAAATCAAGTCTGCTATTGATGAGTACAAGGTTTTGAAATCTACACCTAAAACAGAAGTAGAGTTTTCAAACGAAATTAGTAAGAACCTGTATCAAGCACTTTTGGAAGGCAAAGAAGCAGAAGTTTATTCCTACTTAGCAGAAAAGCAAAAGGTGGATAGACTTGCGAATTTAGAAGTTACAGATGCAAAGTCTGGACTTGAAATTCTTGCCGCTAAGCTTGCCAACCAATACAAGGAACTTACCCCTGACGAAATTGAATACAAACTAAGTAAGCAGTACCGTATTCCCGAACAACCTGTACGAGATGATTACGATACTGATGAAGATTACGAAAGAAAACTTAGCGCATGGCAAAAAGAAAAATCACTTGTAGAAAAAGAGATTATTGTAGATGCCAAAATCGCTAAGCCCGAAATAGCTAAAATTGAGTTGGTATTACCCGATGTGCTAAAAAGTTCTGAAAAACAAGCAACACAACAAGAACAGGGAGTTCAAGTTGACCCTGCTGTTAGACAGAAATACTTAGATACATTGAAAAAAGAGTACAACTTGTTCGATGGTTTTAAAGTAGCCGCTAAAGACGAGGATGTCGAAGTAGCAGTAGCTTACACCCCAACCAACGAAGAAAAGTTGGCTTTGAAAAACGTACTTGAAAACTTTAATGCTGACGAGTTTTTGGGTAGTATGTGGATTTCCGATGAAGGTAAATTCAATACTAAACAGGCAATGGAAGATTTGTATTTGTTGCAAAACAAAGAAAAGGTCTTTCAAAAAATTGCAAACGAAGCAGTATCGCAGTTTAAAGTAGGATTAATCAAAGCAAAAAAGAATATCAACTTGACAAGCACTTCAGGAGGTGCATATCAAGGAAACACCAACGGTCAAGCGGAAATCCCCGCAGATGCAGTTGCATACTTCTTTGAAAATTCCTGATAAACAATTATTCAAAAACCCAATTAAATTTTTAAAAAATGTCAAGTGGAATCCCTACTTCATTAGTGCCAAAACCCGGTGCAATTACAGTACCGAATGGCGTAGATAGGGCGTTAATTTCTGACCTTCAGTTGTTGACCCCTCAATTTTATTCTAAGTACACCGAAAAATATGGTAACGAAGATTTTACCATGTGGCTTGCTACATTTGGTGGTATGGAAGAAGTTAAGAACCGTGAATTTTTCTGGTTCCAAAACAGAGGTCGTAACCAATTAGCGGTTAGTGTTGGTTCTGTAGTTTCTGCTCCTGCTGCGGGTGCTACTGTAACCGTAACTATCTCTGCTGAAGATATGTACGATTCTGATAGCTCTCCTTTGCGTGTAGGTGAAACAGTACGTATTGCTTCAAGCAATATCGAAGGTAAAATCCTGACTGTAAACACAGGCGCAAACCCTCAAACTTGTACTATCCGTCCTTTGCTTTCTTCTCAAGCATTTGTATCTGCTGGTAGCACAGACCTGTTAGCAAACGAAGTCCTGTTGCTTTCTGGTATCACAGACGCAGGTGAAGCATCTGATACAAACGATACACAAGTACATTTGGACGAGAAAAAGACCAACACAACCACCGAAATCCGTGATACATTCTCTGCTACTGACTTAGCTGAAATGGCTGAAGTATTCTACAATAGCGGTGTAAGCGGTTCTGCCCCTGCGGGTGGTGGTTTGGCTGGCCCTTCTTTCTTCACTCTGAAAGGCTTGTTTAAGACTAACCAACGCTTCAAGAACAACATCGAGTTCAAGCTGATGCGTGGTAACACAGTTAACAACATCTCTGGCGGTACTTCCGTTGGTTCTAAGGGTATCATCCCACAGGTTGAAGATGTTGCTACTGAAATCAACTACTCTGCTGGTTCTTTGGATATTTCTAAGCTGCATGAGATTACTCGTAGCATGGACGTTCAAGGTTGCGCCAAGCAGAACGTATGGTTGATGGATATTTACCAAAAGCAAAACTTCTCTGATGGCTTGTACAAAGACCTCCCTGCTGGTGCATGGGTATGGGGTAGCGGTGAAAAGTCTAAAGAAGCATCTTTGGCTTACGGCTTTGAAAGCGTAATGATTGATGGCTACTTGTTCCAAACCAAGAAGTACACTCCATTCAACACCGAAGCTGTTTATGGTAAAACACCCGCAAATGATTACTTCCGTGATTACGGTTTAATCATCCCACAAGGTGAAGCACGTGATACCCGTAACGCTGCTAATGTTTACAAAAACATTCAGATTATGTACCAACAGCCTGTTAAAGGTGGTACTATCGGTAACGGTATTCGTGTTTGGAGATGGGGCGGTGGTTCTGAAAACCCAACTTCAGGTAAAATGGAAGATAACGTAGAAATGATCTGTTACAGAGGCAGCCGTGTTGTTGCGGGTAACCAGTTCATCATCGTTAGAGGCTAATTACCAATAACTTAGGGGCGGTGAAATTCCGCCCCATTTTTAAATATCTCCCCGCAGGGAGTTGCCCAATATTGGGTGTTAAATGTAAAAAAAAAAATAAAATGGGACGCAAAGCCACAACGCTGACTAATGTTCAGCAATCAATGAATGGTAGTGAAGGTTCTTTAAATCTTGAGCCGTTACCAGAGTTAGTATCAAGTGATGATACTGTATTTGAAAATGAAAAACCAAAACCCCAAAAAGAGTTCTATATCTATAGAATGAAGGGTAGTAGAAAGGGGACGATTTATATTGATGGTATCGAAGATGTAATTGACCCCGCCACAGGTAAAACAAGACGAGCAAGACTGCTTTCGGGTGTTTCTACCATTTGGATGGACGAACAAAAAGAGTACGACAAAGACTACGTAAACAGAAACCGTAGAAGCATTAGGTTTGATAACCGTATTGCAAGAATTTCAGCACACGATGAAACTGCTTTGTTGTTTTTAGACTTACACAATGGTAACGTAGATGTAAAGAAAAAAATACGTTATTGCCGTTTCCAATTTGAAAAGCACGACCCATTAAAGGCAGCACAACAAGCCGAACAACAAGCAATGGCAGAATTTGATGCAATGCAAAAAGCACTTACCTGCGATTATGAAATTGCTAAAAAACACGCTTCATTCTTAGGTGTAAGGTTTACAGATGAATTTGGGGAGTTGAAGCCCGAAAAGATGATTCGCTACGAATACGCGCAAAAGGCAAAAGCCAACCCTGAATTTTTCCATAAAACATTTGACAGCGAACAAGTAGAGGTATCTTACATGGTAAGAAGGGCTGTTAGTCAAAGCAAGATTATGGTTAATGGCGATAAGATTTATTGGGGTACGGGCGGTTTTATCTGTTCTGTTCCACCTGCTGTAAATCCCACAAAGCACTTAATTGACTTTGCTTTAAACAGAACAAAAGAATCTACAGAGTTCTTGCAGCAACTAAAACAATACGCTGTAATGTAGTTTGAATTGTTTTTAAAAATTAGCCCACTTTTTTGTGGGCTTTTTTTGTTGGAATTAATTATATTTGGCTTATGAACGTCAATCAGGTTTATCAGCTTATACAATACATAATCAATAAGCAGCAAACGGGCGACCTATCTCCCGATGAATTTAATTTGATTATGCCACAGGCTGAAAGGTCTTATTTGGCGTTTTTGTTGGGCAACCCCGAACAATACCAATACGGCAGACAGGTAGCAAGAATTGAGTTGGGTATGAACCAACCAATTATGCAAAGATTAACACCGTTTATTCAAGCCCCCGTTACATTGTCAGTTTCAAGTGGGGTGGCAGCATATCCCGCAGATTTTGAAGCGGCAGTAGCAATGTACACAAGTGATGATAAAAGGGTTCGTTTTGTTCAACAGGATAGTCTTTATAGCTATAAGAATAGCGTAATTGACCCCGTAGCAACAAACCCTATTTATCTTATTCAGTCAAACGGTTTCTTATTCTATCCTAATAGTATCTCAAATCCCAAATTAAGCTATGTTAGAACACCTAACTATATGCAATGGGGTTATACCTTAGATGGCGATGGTCGCCCTGTATATAATTCGGGTACTTCCGTACAGCCCGAATGGTACGATGTGGATATTATGCAGATTATAGCAAGGGCTTTACCAATGATAAGTGTAAACCTTCAAGCAAACGATATTGCGGCTTACGCTGCTCAACTTAAAGCACAAGGTCAATAATGACAAGAAGGTATTTTATAGAACAGGTACTTAGGCAGGTGTACGGTGGGCAGCCCAACGATGATGCCGCTATTACCGAAGGTTTAGTTAATTCATACCTAAATGAAGCTATTGGCTTTGTAGCAAGAAAAAACTATACAGATAGTAATGCCTTAGATGGGGTTGCTTATGTAAACAATAGCTTTTATACTACTTACAAGGGGCTTGCTATTACGCAAGATGAAAACTTTATTTATAAGTTGACTATCCCACAAGTCCCCGTAGGCGTAGGCAAAAACGAAGGGGTTGCGTCTGTACAGCTTAAAGATGGCAAAGACGTTTCATTAGAAGTGGTTATTTTAAGCATGAATGAGGTTAGCTTTTTGTCAAGCGCAAGACCTATTCAAAACAGGGTAGTTGGTTGGAATGAAGGGGATAGTTTCTACATTAAGAGTGTAATACCCCTTACTGATTATACAGCGAAAGTAAGAATTATTAGCGGTGGGGATAGTGCCGATTTGGATAGCAAGCTAAATGTTCCTGACGATTACATACCACAACTTCGTGAATATGTAGTTAGGCAATTAGTTTTTGAACGTGGGCAAAAGAAAGATTCCGCTAATGATGGTGTGGACGTTGCATAAGAAAAACAAATAAACATGATAAAGCCAATTAGAAACAAGGTGCTATTAAAGCCAGTACCTATGCAAGATGTAACAGATAGTGGTATTATTGTGCCTGATTCTTTTAAGAAAAGGGGATGCCAAGCAAAGATTGTAGATGTGGGTAACGGAACGGCAAAAAAGCCAATGGAGTTTAAAGCAGGTCAAACTTGTTGGCATATTAAAGACGCAGGGTTGGAGATTGAAGAAAATGGCGAAACGTATGTGCTGATAGATGATTATGATATTTTGGGTTATACAGAAAATTAACAATAAATGACACCTAAAACCGCAGGTTGGATAAGCATAGATTCCGTAGTCGTTGACTACCTTACCCAAAGCGAACAATCAAACCACAAGTATAATAAGTTGTGGAATTTGGCTTTTCGTGGAATGGATAAGTTGGGGATTGGTATGTTTTATCAAATTAGAACACAGAAGTTACCCGTAAAAGGTAACAAAACAGTAGATATACCTGCCGATTGTATTAGGTGGAATAAAGTAGGTATCTTAAATAGCAGGGGGGAGATTGTTGTTTTAAAGCAAAACGACAAACTAACCAACTTTGCAGCAAACCTACCCGACAGACAAACAAAGACAGAAGATAATACTTTAGTAGATATTTACAACCAAAACCCTTACAATTTCTTTAATTTTTGGACGGGCGGTTTCTTTTATCAATTATACGGTGCGCCAAGTGGTACACAGGTGGGCGGGTATAAGGTAAGCGTAAGCGATGGTGTAATTCTTTTGAACGAAGATTTTGCCTACGATTACATTATGCTAGAGTACCAATGCGCCCCCGATGAAAGCCAAGAGTATTCTATTCCACTTGTATTTAGAGAAGCGCTTATAGCATGGTTGGCATGGAAAGACAATGAACTTTCTTTTAAGGGTAGAAAGTTGGGTGTGCCTGTAAGTGAATTAAAGTCAAATTTCTACAACGAAAGACGACACGCTATTGCACAATGGAATCCGCTTGATTTGAACCAAGCATACCAATGGAACTTAGAGAATCAGCGACTAACAGTTAAAGTGTAACATAAATGCTTATAAACAGGGATTTTAGCGGTAAGTTGAACTTAGATGTGCAGGACTTTAAAGTGCCTGCGGGTGATTATACTTATGCCTTAAACATTACAAAAGATTCTTTAGGTGAAGGGCAAGATAGGGTTGTGGCTAATATATTAGGCAACAGAAAGGTAAACTATACTTTACCAAGTGGCGACAATAAAGAAATAGGGCACTACCCCGACTTAGTAAGAAACAAGATTTACTACTTTATTTGGAATAGTAACAACTTCCACAGCATACTTGCTTACAACAGAAATACAGATACAATATCTAAGGTTTTAGAAAGCAAAACAGATAGTGGTGGCGTAGATATTTTAAACTTCAACCCTTCATATAAAGTAAACTCTATAAACGTAATTCATAGAGATGAAAGTGAAGGGGACTTGTTATTTTTTAATGACGGGCTGAACCAGCCAAGACGCATAAACGTAGGTGCTACTTACTCTACATGGTTGGAAGAATACTTAGATGTGGCTAAACCTTGCCCACAAATGGCTCCAAAAGTTGTTTATGTAAACGATACAAACGTAACAATAAACAATCTTAAAAATAAACTGTTTCAATTTTCATATAGATGGGTATTTGAGAACTACGAAAAGTCCGTATGGTCTGAATTTTCAGCAGTTCCTTTGCCTTTTGATTATGATGATACTTATGCAGACGACCCGACAAAAAACAACAAGATTGCAATATATCTAAGTACTGGTTCGCTTGAAGTAAAAAAGATTGAAGTTGCGGTAAGAGAGATTGTAAGCGGGGCTACTACCGATTGGCAGTTGTTTGAAATTATAGACAAAGATGAATTGTCTATTTCAGACGATGAATTTTATTTGACACATTTTAAGAACGATGGCTTATATACCCCTATTGACTTAACAGAATTTAATGAGATTCAAGACTACGTTCCTTTAAAGGCTAATGCAGCAGAAATGCTTAATGGTAATACTCCTATTTACGGTGGTATTACGGAAGGGTATAATAAAGTAAATGCAGATATTGAAGTAAACATAGATAACGCTTTACCTAGTTTAAAGTACGAATATGCGGGGGTTGACGAAATAACATTGTATGTTGGTTCGGCTGTTGTAGCGGGTACTACTTATAATGTTAGTTTTGATTATGTTTCTAATGCCGTAGGCGATGCTTCCCCTAAAAATATTTCTTATTTGTTTTCGGGTGGTGGCGACCAGAACACAATAGCAAATAGCATTGCTTCATTACTTTCGGGTAATAACATTGATGCACAAAATTTGGGCGGTGGGCTTATTAGAGTTCAAACAATCAATGGTGTAAACGGAAGTATTACGAATGTGGTTGTTTCTGTTAGTGTTGGTGCTGCATCTGATTACTTTTTAGATTATTCAGGAACACTTTTTACTGCATTTTGTAAAGGTGTAGATAGCGGAACACAAGGAACACAAATAAAAATTGTTTTAAACGGGTTTCAAGTAAATGCAGATGATTTATTAAATGGACGTGCAAAGTATGTCATTAATGCTATAAATGGTTCTGGTTCAAGTATTGGCGTAGAATATTCTTACACAAGTGGCGACCAAGTTTCTGTTTCTACATTGTTAGGCAATATTCAAGCTGCTTTAATATCTAATGGATGGACTTTTGTAAGTCTTTCTAATGGTGTTTTAACAATGAATTATGCGGGTGGGTTTACATTGTTTTCAAGTGGCTTAAAACTTAACTCATCTTCAATTAATAGACAAACAACACAGTTTGCTTATCCATACGATGCGGGTGCTACTTTTCAATTAATGTACTTTGATAGTAAGGGTAGGACTAACGGTGTTACTTATGACGTAGATGGAAACTTTAAAACTCCTTCGGGTAGTAATGCAGTAGATTTCCCGCAACCGCAACTTATAATCAACCACAGACCGCCTACGTGGGCTGTATATTACAAGATTGTAAGAACAAACAACACTACCTATCAAAAACGATTGCAATGGATAAGTGATAGTGCTTATTCGGATTCTGCTTCAACCCCTTCAGGAGATAGGTATGTTTACATAGGCATATCAAACATTGACCTTTATAATAATCAGATAGAGGGGACTAAGGGTATTGTATCTTATAGTTATCAGCAAGGAGATAGGATTCGCATTACAAACAGATATTCCGCTTTGGGCGTATTGAACGCAGTAGAACAAGTGGATTATGAAGTATTGGGATTAGAAACAAACCCTGTAATTAATGGTGCAGAATATAGCGGAAACTTTGTAAAGGTTAAATACCCACAATCCCTACCTACAGGAATTTTATTTGACGGAACAGCAGATTATCAGAATTATGAAATTCTACTTTATAGTATTAGACAAACAGCAGCAGACACTAAAAAGTTATACTTTGAGTTCGGCAAATGCTTTGGAATTGGTAACGCTGGAACAGCAAACGCCTACCACATTGGACTTGACCAAACCCAAAGTGCAGACCTCGCAACCCCCGCAAAAATCACATTAGCTAACGGAGATTTATTCTTTAGAAAAAGAACTATCCCATTAGGAACAAGAAAGACTTTTAGCGGTTCGGGTTTGTACACAACCAATTTTGGTACTGTTTCTCCTTTTTGGATGGTGGGTGTTCCTGTTGGAACAATCACCAACGGAAACTTTACATTCAGGACACAAAATTCAAATGCGGCAAGTAACGCAGCAGGTGTATTCCCAACCAACGCAAGCAACGAATGTGTGTTTAATAACACAGGGGCTAACCCTTGCTTTTTAAGATTGGCGGGTACTATTCCTGTAACTTCCGATGCTTCCGCTTCATACGCCCTTATAGCAAAGATTACTACTGCATCAACCACAACCATTCAAACGGTTATGGAAGCGCAGTCTATTACTTTACCCGATGCAGGGTATAATTTTGAGTTTGATAGAGTTATTACCGTACCCGCAAATGCCAAAGTGTTTTTACTTTCTCATGTGTTAGGAAGAACCGCAACCCCGCCAAATGTGGGCGTAGGTTCTTTTAACTTAACCGCAGAAGCGTACACTAAACTAACTATCCCTATCATTGAACAAAGTTTTAGTGATACATATAATTTGGTTGGTAATTCAAACGGTAGGGCAAGTGCGGTAGATGAAAACGCAAAACAAACCTACTATCCAACCCTTGTAAGATTTGGACAATCTTATCAAGCCGATACAAGCATAAACGGCACAAACCGATTCTTATTTGACAATTTTGATACTTACGACAGGTCTTTTGGAGATGTAAGAAGATTGCACGTAAGAGATAGGTACATGAAAGTGTATCAGAAATTCAAGGTGGGTAACGTGCCTGTATTAACCCAAATAGTAAAAGACGTACAAGGCAACCCGTTACAGGCTGAAAGTGATAGATTAATCAATAAGATTCAATACTATTCAGGCGAATATGGAATAGGCGACAGCCCCAACAGTCTTGCATGGAATAACTTTGCAGATTACTTTGTAGATGATTACAGGGGGGTTGTATGTAGGCTAGGACAAGAGGGTATTACCCCTTTAAGCATAGTACACGAAACAAACGCTTTCTTTGTAGATAAACTAAAAGCATACAGAACCGATTTAAATAACGGAATTGCCGCTACAGGACAAACCTATAAGGGCGACCCACAGGTGTACGGGGTATTTGATGCTGCCACAAATAAGTACATTATTATGATGGAGCAAATTACCCGATACAGCAACCCAAGCACAATATCTTTCCAACAAGAAGGCTATACAGTATGTTTCGATGAAAGACTAAACGGTTTTGAAAGTTTCTATTCATGGAAACCTGAAGGCGCTACTTGTTTGGGTACTTTGTTGGTTAGCTTTAAAGAAGGTGAACTTTGGAAGCATGACAGCACAACTTACTGTAACTTTTACGGCACACAATACCAAGCAGAAATAGACGGTGCTTTTAATGACAATATGTTGCAGAAAAAGACCTTTATTTCGCTTTCAGAACTATCAAGTGGTGTGTGGACTTGCCCTGAAATATCAACCCAAATGTACAGCTACGGTACAACTAAACAGCAGTCTAACCTTATAGTGGGTGATTTTAAACTGAAGGAAGGACAGTACCACGCCACATTCAAAAGAGATATAAACAGCCAACGTGGTTTAATTAACGGGGAAACCTTAAAAGGACAATACATTTTGATTAAATTTCGTGCAACAAATCCATCTCAATTCGTATATTTGAGTGGGGTAAGTGTTAAATATATTCCAAGCCCTTTAACTAATAGATAATATGCCAATTCCTTTAGGTTTAGCCTTAGCAGGCGCACAAGCAGTAGCAGGTTTAGGACAAAGCCTTTTTTCGGGCAGAAAGAAAGCCCAAAGAGAATTAGATGCTTTAGGTAATAAGATGCCTGTTTATTCGGGCAATAAGTCTATTAATGACTTTTACCAACAAGCGCAAAACAGATACAACGAAAACCTACTTAATAACCCTGTATATCTTCAAGCAAAACAAAATGCAGATAGAGTAGCTGCAACTGCATTGGGTGGTTTACAAGGTCGTGGGGGTGCGTCTGCAACAGCAGCGAGATTGGCGGGTATTCAGAACGAAGGTTTAATGGGTGCAGCAGCAACCGCCCAACAAATGAAAGACCAACGCTTTAGAGAATTAAGCGGTGCTACAGGAATGAAAGCAGCAGATGATAGAATGATTTTCCAAAGTGGCTTAGAGAAATTTAACAGACAAGATTTATTAGCAAGACAAAAAGCAGCAGCAGCCAACGCAAGATTTGATGCAGGTTTGAAAAATATCTTTGGTGCTGCGGGTAATGCAGCTTTAATGGCAGGTGATATTAAGTTGGGTGGGGGCAAAACCACTATCCCTAATTTGCCCGATGTAAAGGTAAGCCCATTACCAAAGTCTATGCAGATGTATCAGAACCTTACAGAAACAGCCCCTATTGAAGAACCAAGTGTTGCTCCATATATGTGGGATGTGAATTATAACAAAAGATTTAACAAAAAGGGCGGGATATAAATTATGGCACAAACTTACGGTGTAAATCCTTATGCTTACGGGGCGCAGGTATTTGATACCACCCCTTATACAAAAGTGTTTCTTGAAAGACAAGCAAAAGAACAAGCAAAACAAGAAGCATTAGATAAGTATTTCCGTGAGCAGCTTGTAAAAGATGTAAACACAAGAGGGTTAAGAAGCAAAGAACAAGCCCTTATTAGCCAAATAGCCAACGAAAGAAAACTGTTTGCATCTGATAAGAGAAACCTTGAAGCACTTAAACGTGGCGACCTTGATGCTTTACAAAGATTTTACAGATACGGTTCTGATATTCAAGATGTGTTAAATGGTGGGTTAGAGATACAAAACAGAGCAAAAGAAATTAATTCTGCCATTCAAAAAAAGAAGTACGGGGTTACTGATAGATTCATGCAACAGGAACTACCCGCCTTTATGGAAGAACCAAGATTTATTTATGTAAACGGTGAACTAAAAGATAACCCTAAATTTAAAATGTTAGGGGTTGCAGATATTGAAGAAAACACTAAGCCGTGGGATATTAATGACGACACAAGATTAAGAACGTATCTTGCAAGTGGCTTAAAAGAAGCCCCTTTAGGTGAACCTGTTTTTAGACCATTAACCACAGATAAAGATAGGGAGCAAGCGTATGTGAAAATTGGGTTAACAAATGAAGCAAAAAGACAATTTGAAGAAAAGGCATTAACAGCTTACAATACAGACGACAGGTTTAGAGAAAAAGTAATTGAAGGATTGCCAAAGGAAAAGTATCTTCAATTATTTGACAGAGCCGTAAGGAACTACGCAGGTGCTATTGCGGATGGTGCAGACCCCAAACAATTTGTAGCAGTAGAATATCTTAAAGATAACTATATGCCACAAGATAGAGAAGAAGCACAAGGACAAGCGCAACTAACAAGGGCTGCAAGAATGAAGGAATACGAAAAGCAACAGCAATTACAACAAAAATATTCTTCTTCTACAAGTGGCGGTTCAGGTAAGAGTGCAACGCAATTCGTAAGAAGAATTATGGATGCGGCAAAAAAAGGGAAAAATGAAGAAATTGGTAATTTATTAACGAATATGTCTGCGGGCAATAATTTTGATGTAGATATTACAGGTGTTGTAAGAGAGGGGAATAAATATAAGTTAAAATTCAAGCAGCTTTTCGATTATGTAGAGAATCAAAACGGATTAAGAATTAAAGTAAAAGTGCCCGACCCAACAGAACAAGATGTTGAAATAGACTTTAGCGACCCGCAAGTATATAGAAAGATTGGTAAAATATACCAAAGATTTACAGGTAGCGATGCTAAAATGGAAAAAGAATTAATATCTTCACCTGAATTTGATAACCCAATAGCGGGTAAGCCTAAAGAGGAAGGTAAAAAGTTGGATGGGGTTACTGTTACGAAAGATGTTTTTAGAAAAATGACAATACCCGAAAGACAAGCGTTTTTACAAAAGGGTGGTAAAGTGAAATAATTATGCCAGATAAAATTACAGAAGCGTTTAAGTCAATAAAATCATCTAATATTTTTTTAGATGAACAAGATTTTAGGGAGCAGTTGCAAAAAGCCCCCAAAGATGTTTTTAGTTTAGTTAAAGATGATGGTCTTTTTTTAGATTATGACGACTTTGAAACTTCGTTAGATTTAAAAAAAAACGCTTCTCCAAAGGCTACTTCGAGTGTACCATCTTCGGCTACACTATCACCATTAGAAATACCAAGACCACAAGGGCAGAGTGAGAAGGTAAGGGTGGAAGCGGGGGCTACTAAGCCATTACCCGACCCAAACAAATTAGGTTCATTTTTACCACAAGATAAAACTGTTTCCCCTAAGACTGATTTAGCGGGGGCGGTTACACCTGCAAAGCAAACAGCAGCATTGGTGGAAGAAAGACCTTTGATTAAACAAAGGCAAGAACAAGCCAAGCAAAGCGCATTTGAAAATACACTAAAAGCGTACAAGACCAAGTTTAAGGCATCTGAAACACAAGTGGAATCTGAAAGGAAGAAACTTGAAAAGATGTTGAATGATGGCGATTTGCAAATTGCGAAAGACCCAAACACAGGGCAAAGAATATTAGCCTACAAGAATGAAAACTTTTTTAGTTCATTGTGGGATTCTGCTAAAAGAGTAGAAAAGCATAGACAAGACAACAAGATATTTAGCGACTTGTCATTAGATGATAAGATTAAGTATGCAGAAGAAGAAATAAATAAAGGTGAACAATATTTACCTGAATTGCCGTCGGGGGCTATGGGTTCTTTAGGTGAATATATAGCGGGGGCAACTACCCCACTTGTAAGACCTATTATGTATGGTATGGCTGCGACTGCGGGGGCTGCTATGCTGAACGCACCTGCGGCTGCTGCTGCGGGCGCACAAACAGTAGGCTCATCTATTGCTTTCATAGAAGATATGATGTACGGCAATAGGGCTGAAACATTTAAGAGAGTGTATGCGGGTAAACTAAAAGACATACCAAACCCAACCGAACAGCAAAAAAAGCAAGCAGCATTAGAAGCAGACCAAGCGGCTGTAGCTGCATCTGCGGTGGGTGCATTAGAAGCAACTGCGTTTTCTATTCCATTTGGCAAGTTGGCTAAGATGGAACAATCGGCAGGCGGTTATCTTGACTTAGTAGAAAAGACTGCAAAACACACAATGACAGAAGCCCCTAAAGCGGCAACTATTATGGGTGCGGGTGCAGCAGCAAGGGGTATCATATCAAAAGAAGCGGGTGCTGATTTAACATATTCAGACATTGTCAAAGAATCATTAGAATCGGCTAAAAGTGGTGCAGAATTGGTTGGTGCATTAGGGGTTGGCAAGGTGGCTATGGCTGCATTGCCCCACGCTATGACTGTTGTTGCGGGGCTTGTAAGAACCCCATCTAAAGCAGTAGATTCTAAGGCTAAAGCTATTGTATCTGAATTACCAAGAGAAGAAGTATTAACCGTTTATAGACAAGGTGAAGAAAGTGGTGTGTACCCTAAAGGAACAACCGAAAAGGTAGCAGAAACCCTTAAACAATACGATGAAGCAAAGGCTTCCGTACCCGAAACAATAGAAAAGACAGATACGGTAGATGCTTTAACGGGCAAATTAGAGGCTAAATTTAAAAAGCAAAGGGAACTTGAGGAAACAAAAGTAGAAGCCCGTAAAAAAGAAATACAAGCCGAAATAGAAGCACTTGATAAAGATATTGATGCTATCTATGAGGGTAAGCCCGTAGAACAACACGAATACGATATTACAGGCAAAAAAATATCAGAACTAAAACCCGTAATAGCAGAAGAAAAAGTAATCGAAGAAACACCCCTAACAGAAGAACAACTAAAAGGAGAACCAGAAAACATAACACAACCAATAGAACTAGAACCTGTAGATACGTCTAAGGAAATAAGTGATGCTGTAAATGATGCCGTAAATGATGCTGTAAAAGCAGAACAACCAACCCCCACCATAGAAAAAGAAACAACTACTATATCTGAAACAAGACCTGAATTAGAGGTTAAGGATAAGGGTGTGGTTGAGCAAAATAAAATAAACAATAGAAAGCCTTTCACAACTAAAAGCGGCAGGCAAACCGTAGAATATGATGAGAATGGCGACCTTATTGTAAAAGATAAAGACGGCAAAGAGGTAAGTGAAAAGACAAGAAAAAAGGCTATTCAAGAATATGCTGAAAACTTTGATTATACGGTAGGTGAAAAAGCCCCAGAACCAACCGATATTCGTTTTACAAGCGAAGAAGAAGCAAAGCGTTATGTGGTAGAAAATAGCAACAACCCATACGAACTTGCAGAACTTTACGCTAATGAAGAACCAACAACCGCAGCCTTATCTAGTAAAGATAGAATGATAGCGGAATATGGTATAGGTAAGGTTAAGGGGGATAGTTACAATGAATTTGGCGATAGGAATAATATGAACCTATCAAAAGCCCGCACATACATAAGTAGAGATGGTAGAAGCCTAGATGTTATAGCAAAAGAAATGTCAGACCATTACGGTTTTGAGATTTTACCGTCAGACCTTATAGACTTCATGGATAGATTTCCAAGCGGGGAAAGACAGGCCTTGCGATTGGTGGAAACAGATGTAGCCCTAGAAGCCGCCAACAAATTCAAACAATTAACAGGCATAAACCTAAATAAAGAAATTGCCGAAAAGGTAGTAGAACAACAATTTAAAAAACTTACAAAAGAACAGCAACTTATCGCTGAACAAGACTATGAAACAGAACAACAACTTGAAGCCGACTACTGGAAAGCCTACGAAGAAACTAACGGATTTACAAAAGAAATTCCTGTTAGTGAAACTAAGCCAACAGAAACCACCAAAACCCTAGCGGATAAATTCAAAGACATAGCAGACATTCAACTATCTGATGAAGCCCCCACTTTAAAGAAAAGAAAAATAACAGAGTATCTAAAACAAAACCCTGAAATAGCAGAAACAGTAAAGAACTTTAGTAAAGCCACAGAATATTTAGAAAAACAAGGTAGGCTTAAAAAAAGTAGTCCCGATTGTCCTTAAAATTATTAAATTTGACTTATGGAAACACCCAAAAAATTAAGTAGTAAAGTAGTAGCCCTACTATTAGAAAGACATACAGATGAAATGGATGCTTTTTATTTCTATGCGGGGGCGGCTAATTGGTGTGATATTCAGGGGTTTGCTAAGTTAGCAGACTTCTTTAGACAAGAAAGTTTAGACGAAAGAGAACACGCCAAACTAATAGAAAAGTACCTTGTAGATTGGAATGTGAACCCTAAGTTAGAAAGGGTAGATGCCCCCAAGACTGAATTTAAAAACATCCACGACCTATTCTCACAAGCCTATCAAATAGAATACGCCCTTTACGAAGCATACGAAGATACTTCTAAGGAAATGTTTAACCTTGACTTATGCGCGTTTGACTTCCTAACCCCACTAAGAAAAATACAAAACGATTCAGTAATAGAATACTCAAACTACCTAAACCAACTGCAACTAATAAAAGAGGATGATAAGTTCCAACACCTTTGGTTTAACGAACACTTTAGCTAAAAAGAAGCCCCGATTAAACGGGGCTTTTTAATTGCATTTTAATTTGTGGATGTTTTGGTTGTAATTATTTTTACAAAAAAAACAAACCATGAAAAAGTACATTCTTATTCAAAACGATGGAGAAATTGAAACAAATTCATTTGAATTAATAGGGGCTTCAACCAAAAGAGATAATTCTGGCAAAATCGGTTTTTTTGGTAGCGGCCTTAAGTATTCCATAGCTTATATGATGCGAAACGGAATTGATTTTAAGGTTTTTTCTGGGTTGAATGAGATATTGTTTACTACCACGCCTGAAAAACTTAAAGACCAGAAATTTGATAGAATTTGCATAAACGGCTCACCCACAAGTTATACTATTACTATGGGGCCAACGTGGACTGAAGATTGGTTTGTGTTAAGAGAGATTTATTGCAATGCGCTTGATGAAGGCGGTTGTCAAATGGTTAGAGAAACAGAAAATGTAAATCCATGCGAAGGTAAAACCAGAATATATATAGAATACACTCAGAAGTTGTCTGAAATTGTTAATAATTGGGATTCTTATTTTTCAAGCGATAGGGATTATATTGAAAATGTTGGCAGCGTCTACACTTGTTATTTAGGCGGCAAAATTGCAAGACAGAATGTTTCTATTTATAAGAAAACGGATGGTGTTATTTATCGAAAAGGGATAAGGGTTTATTCTGATAAAAGTCTTGTTTTTGATTACGGATTTGATGATGTTGCCATTAATGAAGATAGAACAGCTAAAAACACATCTGCTTTATCATATTGCTTTTCTGATTTAATGGCTAAATTCCCTTGTGATAGATATGTTTTGACTGTTTTAAGAAGCGGGAATACCGATAACCCTTGCTATGAGTACAAATCTATTGAAACCACAAAGCCAGATAGTTCTTTTTCTGATAAGTGGATTGATTTTGCTAAGGATTATTTATTGGTAATTAGGGAAAAGTCTGGGAAGTTCGCAGAACAGATAGGTAGAGATAGAAGGGAAGTTTTGCTTGTCCCTCAAAATTTTGCAAGGGCTTTAAAAGAGGACTTCCCGCAAGTAAGCATACTTGGGATGGGTAAGTCATTGGGTAATATTGGGTTAACTGATATTGAGATTACCCCAAAAATGGAGTATCTTTTAAAGGATGTTTCTAAATCATTAAGTGAGATGGGGTATAAAATACCATTTGAAATAGGGGTTGTTCAATTTGATAATGAAGATATTTTAGGGCAGGCTGATGTGAAGGATAAGAAAATATACCTATCTGACAAATTGTTTGATATGGGTAGAAGGGAGATAGCTATGACCATAATGGAAGAAGTTGAACACATAGCAAGCGGCCAGCAAGATGAAACAAGAGGTTTTCAGAACCACCTAATAAGTTCTTGGTTAAAGACGATGGAGAATTATCATGGTTTGTTTTTTTGATTTTAAGCCCCCTAAAACGGGGCTTTTTTGTTGTAAATTTGTTATTTTTGAGATACTAAACCCCTTACATGGCTTGTACTTACATATTAGACGGTAAAGAACTTACTTATGAAGAATTTGCACAGAAACTTCAAGAAGGGTTAATGAAAGAAGTTTTGGATGCACTAAATACCCCACCCCCACCAACAGGAACAACAACTAAAGTAGAAGGGGGTGAAGAACAGCCAAAAATGAAGAAAAGGTCTGTTATTGCTTCCATGATTAAGGCGGTAGATGAAAGCCAACGTGAGAGGGTAGAAAGCGATGGTTTGTATTATTCTCCGCAAAATAAATTAGAAGCGGAAAAGATAGCGGAAAGTGTTTTTAAGGAAAATGGATTATACCCCGCATTGGAAATGGCAAGAGATAAGAATGTGGATGGGGTTGTTAGGGCTGCTTTATATTCAAGAGTGCTTAATGAAATGAGTGCTTTAGAAAGAGCCGCTAAAACAAATGAAGAAAAAATAGCATACGCAAAAGAGGGTGCAGATATTTTCACGGAGTTTGCCAAAGAAAATACAGAAGCGGGTAAACTAACAAGCGGTGCTACAATATTTTACGATAGCCCATTAGGACAAGAGTTTTACGAAAACAAGCGTAGAGAAGAAGAATTTAAAAAGGTAGAAAAAGAGAATGGTAAGTCTTGGGAACAAGCCCTAAAACAATTTAAAGAATCAGAAGAATTTGCAGCAGTAGTACAAGAAGAAGTAGATAAGGTGCTTGTGAAGGATAAGAACTTTGCAAGAAAAGCGGCTGCATCATTAGATAAGTTAGCGGATAAAATTGAGAAAGAAGGTATTAAGTCCGTATTACCTGATTGGTTAAAGGCTGATTTACCCGAAGGAACACAGCAGCAGGGTATTGATATTAACGTGCTTAACAAGGCGGTTGCTACCGCTATTAGGGCTATTTCGGCAGCTATTAAAGCGGGGGGCAAACTTTCAGAAGTTGTAAACGAACAAGCAAAAACCCTTAAAGAAAAATACGGACTTAGTGCAGACCAAAAAGAAATAGCTAATTGGTTAAGACAGCAGTATAGACAAACGGGTGCAGTAGAAAAGTCAATGGAAGAAAAGGTAAGCGAAAGAATTGAATCGCTGAATAAGTCTATTGCTAATCTAAAAGAAAAGATTGCAAAAGGAGAGTACACCCCTAAAGAAAAACAAGTAGAAACAGAAGAAATTAAAAAGCTGTTAGAACAAAAGAAAGAACTTGAAAAGCAGTACAACGAAATAAAGAAAAACACAGAAGCCTACAAAGAAAGGGTAAATGCTAAGTTCTTGGATTCCCTTAAAAAGAAATTAGACGGAATGAACGAAGCCCAAAAGGGCGAGGTAATCCGTAGAATGTTTAAGAAGGCAACAGAAGCGGGGGCATTAGAAAGAGAAGATTTAAGAACAATCATAGCAGACGTATTGGGTCTTGGTAAAATGGATAATGCCACAGCAGCAAGGTTTAGGCAATATGTAGAAAACATTTCAGCATTAGACAAGGCAAGACAAGAATTTGTTGACAATCCAACAAAAGAAAATAGAAAAAGACTTGAAGATGCGGAAACATTAGGAATCGAATCTAAGCGTGAACTTGGTAAGATTGTGTACAATCAAACTGATTTAATGGCGAGAATACGCCAAATGATTCAGTTAAACGTAATGTCGCCCGTTACATTAACTAAAAACGTAACGTGGAATATATTTGAGCAAGCCACAAGGTTTACAGGTAACGCTTTTGTTGGGATGGCGGAAAAGGCGTTGTACGCTTCAAGTTGGGTTTTAAACAAAGCTACTAACGGCAAAACAAAAATATATCAGCCACAAACTTCTGTTATAGATGGGTTTAATCCGTTTTTCCGTTCTGCGAATATTGGTATTAAACAAGGTATTAATACAATGTTTAAGGGGGTTTCTTCTAAAGACATTTTTAGTACAACAATGGTTGAATCGCCCATTCAACCAATAAAATCAGCAAAAGACGTAAAGAACGAAATAATATTAAGGCTGAAAGAAAGGTTATCTAAGTCAGACCTTGAAGATATTTCAGATGGCAGTCCTGTAAAAAGAATGTCTAATGCTGAATTAGTTGACAAGTTAATACAATCAACAGCGGGGTTTTATGGAGAGTTTGCGGCAAGAACAATGTCTTTATTTGATAAGCCTGCAAGATTTGGTGCAGAATCGGCTAAGTCAATTACAATGGCTAAGAATGAATTGGGTGTAACAGATAAGGCAGAACTTGAATTATTTGAAAGATACCCTAAAGAAGCAGCATACAAGCATTTAAAATCAAAAGGTCTAAGTGATATTGAAGCTACAGAAAAAGCAGAGGTATTTCAGGAAAGGGCATTAAGACAAGGCGACAAAGCGGTTATGCAGCAGGAAAACTTGCTATCTGATTTTATAACAAGAATGGGCAAGGTTTCTGATGAATTTGAGCAAAAGTACCCGATATTCAAACTTATTAGTAAGCCATTCCAAATAGCAACAATGCCAGCAGTATTGTTTAGAAAAACCCCTGCTAACATTGCTTGGAAAACTTTTAAAATGATTAACCCTGAAGTTGCTTTAATAGAGGCTGCGGCAAATTTTGCTAAGGCAAAAAGAATGAAAAAGCAAGGGGATGAAAGATATAAAATACAGTTGGATGAAGTAAGGGATAACTTGGGGGTAGCGGCAGTTGGTTTTGCTTTGGGTGCGGTTGTTTCAAGTCTTATAGATGATAAAATTATCATCCCAACTTCAGAAGAAGATGATAGAAAAGGTCAATCAGCAGAGAAAAACTATGCAGCAGGTAATAAGTTTAACTATTCAAGATTCAAAAGATTGTTGCTTGGCGAACCATTAGATGCACCTAAAGGCGAATCGGATTATTTGGTAGATATGAGTTGGTTTGGTACAACGGGGGCAATTATGGATTTAAAGGCAAGACTTAAAAAGCAATTTGATAAGGACAAAGAAACACAATCTTATATTACCGAATTAGGTGGCAGATTGTATAAGGGTGTAGAGGTTTCAGCTAACGCAACCGTACTTGAAGCACAAAAAACATTTACAAGGGCTTTGTCAAGTGAAGATGGATTCACTAATTACGGTGTTGGATTTATTAGCACAATGCTTTCTCCTGTACCATTTTCGGGTTCTTTTAGTAGGGCTGCATTAGATTATGAGTATAGAATTAAAGGGGATAATTTTTTAGACCAATTAAAAAATAGGTTTTCAGCAGATAATGTTATATACAGAAAATTGGCTAACCAATATCCGCCCGCAAGAATAGGTGTATGGGGGGATAAAATATATAGGGGCGGCAGTGATTTTGGAACAACGGCTTTAAGGTATTTTGGTATATCAAAAATGAACCCAAATGCTTTTGCAAGACCTATTTATGACGACTTTGTAAGAACAGGAAATACTAAATTTTTCCCTTCAGAACCATTAAATAAAGTTACTTACGAAGGAGTTGAATATGAATTAAGCACGCAGCAGCATGATAGGCTAAAAGAGCTTGTTGGGCAAAGAAGAAAGTCTAATATATCCGCTATTTTAAATTCAGATATATTAATAGTTAGGAATAGGGCTTTAGAAAAGGTTAAATACAATCAACTTAATGATGAAGAAAAAGCAGAAAGGCTACAGCAAGAGTATAAAAGAGGATTTGAAGAAGGCAAAGAAATGTTTTTTCAAGAAATGATAAATGCGGGTATGATTTTAAATACTCCCGAAGAAAAAAAGAAAAGGGAGAAATACCTTAACATGATTAAAGCGGCAAAAGAATGAAAAAGAAAATATCCCAAATAACAAACAATAAGGGTGCTGAATTACTTGCTACATTAGGGGGTGATGAGCCTGTAAAGGGTTACGCCCCTAGCACCCCTGAACAAAGGGCTAATTGGAATAAGCTATTAAGATTTGTATATGAAAGGGGGTTAAGTGGTTCAAAAGATTTAGACAGAAAAGACCAATCATTAGGGTATAAAATACTAGACGAATACAACAAGCTAAACCCTAAAAACCAAGTGCCAAAAGAATTTATACAGATAGCCCAATATGAGAATGATTTAATTAGACGTAAGGGGGCTTTCCCGAAATTAGGTGAAGATGAAAGTGCCACTATTTATGAGTTTCTACCCCCTATGTATAAATCAAAAGAAGTTTCCCCTGTGGATGGTTGGTTGGGCTCAAGGACAAGCCAATTAGCCTACCCTATATTCAGCCAAAGCGATAACATGGGCGGCAAGGTTGACTATGGAACAGACTATGAGAGTTTTATAAAGACACCAAGAATATCAGAAATTCTTACAAAATATAGGACTGCAAAATCAAACAAAATACCTTAAATTTGGCTTAAAAGAATAAGACAATGGCTTTAACACCCGCCTTTACGGTATCTCAATCATTTTCAACCCCTAGTATTTTAAATATAGTAGATAGTTCTACGGGGACAGATGGTACTATTACCCAAAGACGGGTATATTTAAGGAAGTCTGACGGCACTTATTTGGTTCCAACGGGTACTACTACCGACTATATCCAATGGTCTTACGCTGTAAGTTTTATTGATATAGATGTATTAGACCAAGATTACGCCCTAGATATTACAGTTCAATGGCTTAATGTATCTAATGTGGTTGTTTATACAGAACAAGATACATTTAGGTTTGACCTAGAATCACAGTTTTTTTCTTACGGTCTTTTAGAAGATGTTGCAACCGATAATACCATTATAGCAGACGCAAACTTCATCAAAAATGCTTATTGGTTAGATACCTTAATTCAGGGGGCGACTAATGCAATTACGTACGGCTCAAATATTCAAGCAAGCCAAGCCTGTTTGGATAAAGCAAAGCAACTTATTGATAACGCTAACTTTTACTTTTAATGGCTGCTACTAAGTCAATATCGGATATTATTGAAATAGCCGAAACCTGCTTGTGGTTAGGCATTCGTGATATAGATAAGCAAAGCATATTTTCACGTAGCGGTGCTTTTAAGCCACAAGATGTAAACCTTTTGAAGTGGGCGACAAGAAGGGTTAAGTGGATGCAAGCAAAGAACCCCAACTACTCTACCCTACGAAAAACCGCCAACTATTTATACTCTCTATGTGGTGCTAAAAACGCTGCAATAGCGGAAAATATCTTACAGATAATTGGCGGTCAAGTTATTTACGACAACAATACAGGACAACTATTGAACGGATTACTTTTCCCTGAATTGCAGTTTGTAGTGGGTGGTTCGGGTAGCCCCCTTTCAGAAGGAGATACTGAATACACAATTACAGATGCAAGAATTATCGCAGGAACTTTAGATGTATTTGCAGGGGACGTTTTATTGCCGCAAGACCTCAACGACCAATTTAGTTTTTCAGCAATATACGCCCCTTCATCTATCCACGTAACATTTAACCAACCATTAGTAAACGGTCAAGTTATTACATTTAAGTACATTAAGGGCGGTCAGATTCAAGGTAGTGTTACTAAATCTACGCAGCCTACATTGTACGATACACCTGCTTATGGTGAAACATTTGTAGTGTTCCCTGAATTGGTTAATATACCACTTGAAGATATTATTTCTGTGTTTATGCAGTTCCCAAGACGACCTGTAGGTGCGCCAACATCTAATATGGGTGAGATACAATACACAGCAGCTACGGGTAGATTTGACTTACCAAGTGGGGACATATTTACAGGCGACCAAGTTATCATGGTTTCTTACATGGTTTAAAAAATATATTAGAGATGAAAAAATGGTTATTGATTGTTTTTTGTATGGTGGCGGTTGCTTCCTACGGGCAGATTCCAACGGGTTTGCCTACTCAATTTAGCAACCAATGGTATAGATTTAGCCGTTACATGACGGTAGATAGTTTATTTGGATTACCATACAGAGATACAAACTTTGTTGCATTTAGGGCGGGGGTGTTAGTAACAAGACCTGCGGATAGTTTAGTGTACCGTTCTACAGGTAAAACAAGTGGTAAGAAATGGGATTTAGCAGGTACGGGTGGAACATTTGGTGTGTACACAGCAGGTAACGGTTTAGCACTTTCAGGTACAACTTTTAGAGTAGATACGTCTGTAATAGCAGCAAGGGCAAGACTGCAAAAGGTAGCTGATAGCTTAGGGGCAATCATTAGCGGAACAGTTCCAACTTCTACATCTGTAAGTACGAGTTACGGTCTTGAAGGTGGGGGTACGTTAACAACAAGCCTTTCACTTGAAGCGGACACCTTACAATTAAGTACAAGGGCGTGGCGTAAAAAGGGTACGGATAGTGTTGCTGCCTTGTTATCAAACTACACCCCCTTATCAAGAAATATTACTACAGGATTTGGATTAACGGGTGGGGGTAATTTAACTACAGATAGAGTAATTGTAGCGGATAGCACAAACTCACTTGCATCTAAATTAAGGCTTTACAAGGTAGTGGATAGTTTGGGTGGGGTTATTGCAGGGATTACCCCCGACACCACATTATTATCTACTAGGGCTTGGCGACAAAAGGGATTAGATAGTATAAAGTTTGCAGCTAATACATGGAGTGCAAAACAAACATTTACAGATAGTATTGTTGGGGTTAATCAAAGATTGAGTGGTACACTTGGAGTAAGCGGTGCTACTTCTATTTTAAATAGCCTAAGTGTATTAAGTTCGGATGGTGTGATGGGTACTAGGGTTTTTGCCCCAATAAATTTTGGGACACAAGTTAATATTGATTTAGACCAACCAAATCAAAGAGTTTTGATTGGTAATGGTAATCTTGCATCTAGTGTTGGATTTGGTGTTGGGGGTGGCGCGGGGGAAGGCTTGAATGTTTATGCAAAGGGGTGGGCTAACATATTAAATTCGAGCAACGCTTCTTTGGCTTACATAGACGGAACGGGTGTTACTTCTACTGCTTTTATTAAAACGGGTGGCACATCT
>Ga0315904_10001005_pt1 | contig 44580 bp, 57 predicted proteins | sample LakEriMetagenome_6_FD_203529 | JGI IMG/M metagenome (GOLD analysis project Ga0315904, IMG submission 203529) | Freshwater fungal communities from buoy surface, Lake Erie, Ohio, United States - Buoy 12 MA120 | ecosystem: Environmental > Aquatic > Freshwater > Lake | place: USA: Lake Erie, Ohio... | reverse complement strand
CGGCCGTCCGACACCACGAAATCGACTTCCCGGCCGCGATCCCGCCAGTAGTGCACCAGGCAGGTGCCGGCAGCCTGGGCGTTGACGAGGTGACTTCCGATCGCCGATTCGACGAGCCGGCCCCGAAAATCCGGGTCGGTGTGCATGTCGGCCGGAGTCGCATCGCTCACCGCAGAAAGCAATGCCGTATTGAAGACCTGCAGCTTCGGGCTCGAACCGCGGCGGCGGGCTGGATGGCCGGCGTGTTTCTGCAGCCCCGTCAGCATGCCGGCTCCCGCCAGGAGATCGAGGTAATGGGCGAGGGTGACCGTGTTGCCAGCGTCCTGCAGCTGCCCGAGTATTTTCGTGTAGGAGAGGATCCGGCCCGACGACCGGCAACCCAGTTCGAAGAGCCGCCGCAAAAGCGCCGGCTTGTCCACGCGAGTGAACAGGAGAATGTCGCGGCCGACGGTCGTTTCGACGAGTGCGTCGAGCACGTACCGCCGCCACCGTGGCACGTCGGCGATGAGTCCGGCCGCACCCGGATAGCCGCCGAAGAACAGATAGTCGTCGAGCGTAAAGCCAAACGCGGCCCGCATCTCCGCCAGCGACCAGTGAGGGAGCGGAACTGTTTCGAACCGTCCGGCGAGGCTTTCGGAGAGCCCGCGGCGGATGAAAACCGGCGCCGAACCCAGGAGAACCACGCGAAGGTCGAGGCCGCGACGGCTGTCCTCGTCCCAGTGCCATTTGACGGTCTCCGACCAGCCCGCGATCTTCTGCACCTCGTCGATCACGAGGATGGCACCGTCGGCCTGATCGCGGGCGAGCAGCCGCGCTCGGTCCCATTGGGCGGCCAGCCAGCCGGCATCGCGGAGCGTGGGTTCGTCGGCGGAAACGATCAGGCTCGGTCGCCCCGTGTCGCCCACGACCTGCTCTACGAGCGTGGTCTTGCCGACCTGTCGGGGGCCGGTGACGATCTGCAGAAATCGGCGCGGCTCGCGTAGCCGGGAGGCCAGAATTGATGCCTCCCGCCTGCGAAAAAGGGCCTCTTGCAATTTACTCATGACGCTGAGTATTAATGCGAGTCCGAGTTTGAAAGGCAACCGAAACGTCGCTGACAAGCCCGTTGCGCAAGCAAGGGAATCCGCAGATTTGGTGGCTGGACCCGTTACCCGTTCGTCAGCCGAGCGGCCTGACGGACGGACCGGCCGCGGCTCGGGTCGTGAAGATGGCAGGGGCGATGCCGGTCGCCCGCTGGTATCCCGCTCGGAGCGAGGCGATCGCGTCAGTCGCCTGCGCATGCTCCGCGAGCGCCACGACGCAGCCGCCGAACCCGCCGCCGGTCATACGGCAGCCCACGATGCCCGGCAATCCCGCCGCGATCCGGACGATCGTGTCGAGTTCCGGGCAGGAGACCTCGTAGTCGGTCGCGAGTGACGTGTGGCTCTCCAGCATGAGCCTCCCCGCAGCGCGCCACTCACCGCGAGCGAGCGCATCGACGAACGCCAACACCCGCTCGTTCTCCGCGATCACATGCCTGGCCCGCCGTGTGCAGACATCCGGCAGCGACGCAGCGGCCGCGTCGAGCTGCTCCCTGCTTGCGTCGCGAAGCGCGGGCACGCCAAGTCCGGCCGCGGCCGACGCACACTCGCGCCTGCGCACCGCATACTCGCCATCGGCGAGGCTGTGCTTGACGCCGCTGTCGATCACGATCACCGCCAGAGTCTCAGGAAGCGGGATGTGCCGCACCTCGCGGCTCCGGCAGTCGAGCAGCATCGCGTGCCCGGCGCGGCCGTGAGCGACCGCGAATTGATCCATGATTCCGCAGGGCACGCCCGCAAACGCGTGCTCGGCCTGCTGGCAGAGCAGGGCTTTGTCGCTGGTGTGCAGCGAGCGGCTGCAGAGCGTCTCGACGGCGGTTGCGACCGCCATTTCCAACGCGGCCGAACTGCTCAGTCCGCCTCCGGCGGGCAGGTCGGTGGTGATCGCGGCGTCGAATCCCGGGATCGCGAAGCCCAAAACTTGATAGCCAGCAATGACGCCGGCCGGATAATCGGCCCAGCCGCGGCCGGCCGGCGCGAGCGGGGAAGCGAGATCGAACTCAGCCCGTGCGACGACGCCCGCACGCTCGCTCGTGATCACGGCAGTGCGGTCGGGGCGCCGTGTGACGCGGATGCGGATCACGCGGTCGATGGCCATCGGCAGCACGAAGCCGTCGTTGTAATCGGTGTGTTCACCGATCAGATTGACGCGGCCGGGGGCCGTGACCTCGAACGAATCGAATGGATGGTTTCGCATGATCGGTCAGGCGTGACGGTCTGCCGGAGTCGAAACATGACCGCTTGGCCGCGCGGCAGCCTACCGCGCCGCCGCGGCAGCCACTTGCAGGCGCGCCCAAATAAAAGGTGCCAGCCACCAAATCTGGGCAATTTGGAGATTACCCAGATTTGGTGGCTGGCACCGTTAACGTTCATTAAGTTTGATCGATCACCAACGGGATGCCGGTGAGCCGCAGATGCCGATCGGTGGACCAGCAACTCCTGGTCTTCCGGACGCTCATGAGGTGGAGCCCCACGGCATCGGCCAGGGTCAGATCCTGATCCGAAAAACGGCGCATCAGCCTCGTGGCCGCCGCGATTTCCTTCGCTGTCACCGCCAGGATCACGAGCGGCGCAAGCATCTCCACCATTGCCAGGAAGCCGAGCGCCCGGGTCCTGTCGAATCGTCTCAGAAACCAGCCGTGCCCCTCGGCAACGACCAGTGACGTGGTCACCAGCCGCGGCGGAGCTGCGAAGAGCCTCGCGAAGAGGGCGTGGTGCGTATCCGAGCCATCCGTGAAGGCGATGAACGCCGAGGTGTCGACGTAGGCTTCAGGACTTGTTGCCATAGACGATCTCGTCGATCCTCTGACTCGACCGCGGGTCGCCCGACTCCACCATTCCGGCGTAGCGCATCCACGGCGGCCGCCCGGCCGCGGGCAGCACACGACGAAGCGAACGCCGCAGGAGTTCAGCCAGCGAAATCCCCAGCCGCGCCGCCTCCTCCTTGGCCGCGGCGTACTCCTCCTCGCGCAGACTGACTTGAGTGCGAATCATGATTACACAATACGTAACTTTGTTATCACTCGCAAGATCGCGCGGAAAAGGTGCCAGCCACCAAATCTGGGTAATCCATAACGAAAGGTTTCCCGACTGGCACGATTGTAGGACTTCATGGCCCAAAAAGCCCCCGGCGGCAGCCGGTAGGGTGACGCGAGGCGATTACGAGCGACGTGTTCGATCAAACGCCCACGTGGGGATGGGGAGCGTCACCCCGCTCGCTTCCGCGAGGGGCTTCTGAAGCGGAGGGACCACGCCGCGGCGGCGATGCCGATGTCGACGAGCGATTTGTCGAACTCCTCACGGGTGGCCGGGATCGCATTCCAGAGACCGATCACGCTCGGCACGAAGAGCCCGGCATCGCGAATACGCTTGCCGAGGTCAGCCCGTTTTACCCATTCGGGAGCACGTTCGACCCGATCCTCGCGAATCTGATGGAGGAGGGCCTAGGGGCCTACAACTGGGGCTTCGTCGCCGGCAAAACCCAGACGAACTACCCGTGGGACTCCTGGCAGAAAAAGTATGGCGCAGAGCGCTCTGACTACTGGATCATCTCGAAATCAGCCAGCTCCCAGGAGCGGTCAAAGTAGCCCAGGGTCGGGCCATGGAGGCGGAAGGAACTGAACCAGCCTTTGCTGGGGAGCGTCTTGATCCAGTTGCTCTCAGGCACGCCGGCGGAAGCCACAGGGCCAAACGTGAGGTCCACGGAGCCGTCGGCGTTGGTGACGATGGCGTCACGCGACGAACGAGCCGGCGGAACGCCCGTGTTCACGAAGCAGCGGGTCTCGTTGTCGTATGCGTTGACAGACCAGAACTGCGCCACGGACACGCCGACTGCTTCGTAGAACCAGCTCGAGCGCTCGTCCAGCTGTGTGTGGTGCGGAGCCTCCTGATTGGTCTCCTCGAGCAACAGCGAGATCTCCCAGTTCCTGCCCGGCCAGACTTTCGCACCCTCGAACCGCTTCCGGTAGGCGATCGCCCGGGCCATCACCTCCCCGGTCTGCGCGGCATCGATGAGGATCTGTCTCTGCCGCTCGGTCGGGGTGAACGGTTTGCCCTTCTCGATGCCCAGTGGCTGGAGGATTCCCATCATGATTCGGTCACGCTCGTGGACGGTTCCTCCTGGATGATCTTCGAGAGGCCTTCCCAGTAGGCGAGGCCGCGCGGTTGTTCGCCGCTCCATGGGCGACCCGCCGGCGAGATGTGACGGGTCGGGGCCGAGGATCAGATACCTGCCGCCCGCGCCCTTGTCCGGTCCGGTCTGTCCCAAACGGTGATGGGACGTTGCCAGAAATCGGTGAAGCCGCCTGCGGTGGGGCCGGCGGGAACCTCGAACACGAGCGGGCCGGTCTCTTGCAGGTTTGGAAACGCCATGATGTATGGCGTCGTGGCGTTTGGCCGTGAGGAGGCCGAGCTTGTCCTGAAACGTGAGATAGTCGACGTAGTCGAGTTTGCCGGCTCCGAACCTGGTGAGGTGCTCGTTCTGCCACTGCTGCATCGCCATGATCGGCAGGGCCCAGAGGTAGGCCTGGCAGCCCCGCTGGAAGTTGATGTCATCGAAGACTTTCGCGACGGTGGCATCGGTGGGGTAGCCGGTCTGCAACTCGAGCGAGCCAAGCCTGGATGCGACGCTTCCGTTGGTGGGCAGGAGCTGTGCATGTGCCGCGGGGATCGCCAGCACGGCGAGGATCAGGGGGCGAGGATGAGTGCCCCGGGGATGCATGGCGTGGGCATGGTCATCATGAACGTTTCTTTCCTGGAGGGGCTGTCGTGAAACCGTTGGTTCATGGCCACGGCACCTGTTCTTTGTCGATCGATTGCTGGCACCGGGTCTTCGAAGTTGAGTGGCATCAGCATAAACCTTTCGCCCTTGTCGTCGGTCACCACCGACACACCCCCCGGGAAATCCCGTCTCACGAGCCATCATCGACCGATTCGTTGAGGACGGCGGCTCGGGCAGTTACCTTTCAAGGAACTTTCGAGGCGGCCATCGGGACATCGGATCGTCCGGCCCCACTGGCGCCACCCGCGAGAGCGTCTTTAGAAGCCCGGCTTCGAACGGCTTTTCTGATGGCCACATTTCGCGAAGCGGCGCGGCGACGGCGTGACCGTGGCCTGAATCTCGAATCGCTCGAGCCGCGGCTGGCGCGGGCCACTGGACAGCTCGGCACGCTCGTGTCGGTCGTCGATGACGCGAACACGAACCTCCTGGCCGCGACGTCGGCCAATCTCGCCGTGGGCGTGACGGAGGGCACGGCGATCACGGCAAGCGTGAAACTCACGCGCCCGCCCACTGCTCCCGTCCGCATTTCGTTTGCAAGCAGCGGTCCGCTCGAGGTCGCCGTGGGCACCGCGGCGTCGGCCGGTTCTGTGACCGCTGACGATCTCTCGGTCGCGCCCCCGCTCGTCTTCACCCGCACGAACTGGAACATTCCCCAGACGCTCTCGATCCGGTCGATCGAGGATGGCGTTGCCGACGGGACGCGTTTGCTCCCGGTGCGTTACTCCGTCGCCACGCCCGGCAGGGACCCCGCCACGAATGTCATCTGGATCGAGTCTCGCGACTCGGGCCTCGTGAGCCCCGCGATCGCCGCGTCGGGCACGTTCCGCGGAGCGATCGATTGTCCGGCCGATGCAAGCCCCCGCCCGAGCTCGACCGGCACCGTCACGGCGACCTACGGCGTCAACAAGGGCACCGCGACATTTCGCGTGACCTCCGCGCGACTCGCGAACGTGCGCAATCGCGTCATCTCAGTCGACTATTTGCTCGACTCCGCGAACAAGGTCGTCGTGCAGGCCGTCCGCGGCTTCAATCCTGGCGGCGTGAAGCTCGATCTGGACTACCGGGTCGGCAGCAACGGCGTGCCCGGCCTCTCGGGCGCGCTGACGCTCGCCCAGCCGACGCTCGGCAAGACGGTCACTTTCACCGTCACCGCCACGCTCGTCGCCCCGGGCATGCCCCGGCTCGAGGGCTACGCGCCGGTGACTGCCGGCCAGGCCACTGTCGGCGGCGCGCCAGCCGCGATCGCCGTCGGCGCCGATGGCACTGCGTGGGTCGCCAACCCCGCCATCAATGCGGTCCAGCGTCTCGTGCGCCAGGCCGGCGCCTGGAACGTCGCCGACACGGTCGCGGTCGGCAGAGGGGCCAAGGCGATCGCCGTCGCGCTCGATGGGTCAGCGTGGGTCGCGAATGCAGACGACAACACGATCCAGCAGGTGGTGAAGAAGGACGGCGTCTGGACAGCGAACACGCCCATCGCCGTCGCTGCGAACCCGGCCGCGCTGGTCGTTGCCAAGGACGGCGCGATTTGGGTCGCGAGCACACCTGCAAGCACAGTCCAGCGGATTTCCAAGGCGGGCAGCGCCTGGCAAGTAAGCCGGCCGATCGCCGTTGGTGCGAGTCCCTCCTCGATTTCGGGCGCGGCCGACGGCTCGATCTGGGTTGCGAGCGTCGCAGCCAGCTCGCTGCAGCGGGTCGTGCGAGGCATCGGGGCCTGGCGGCCGCGGGCCGTGACGACCGCCGGCGCACCCGCCGACATCGCGGCCCACCCCGACGGCTCGGTCTGGGTTGCCGCGGGCAATGCGATCCAGCGATTCGTTTCGACCCGGACCGGCTGGGCACCGCAGAGCCCCGTCACCGTCGGCGGCGCGATCGCGGCGATTCGCTCCGCTCCGGACGGCACGCTCCTGGTGGCCGATGCCCAGGCCGCCATCGTGAAGGCCGTCTCCGCCGTGCCAAGCGAGGTGCGGAATCTGGCTGTCGCAGCGACCGGTGCTGGAACGCTCGCGCTCACCTGGGACGCTCCGCTCACCGGCCAGCCGACGAGCTACACCGTCACGATGACGACCACGACCGCCTCTGGAACATCGTCTCAAACCGCGGTCACGTCCAACACGTCGGTGGAGTATTCAGGGCTGTCGCCGGCCAATTCGTATGCGTTCTCGGTAGCGGCCAGGAATGCCAATGGCTCGGGGCCGGCGGCGACGGCGTCGTTTGCTTCCGTTGAGGACGTGGCGACCCAGCCACTCGCCCTGTCCGCGGTCGTGGGGCCGGGGAGCGGTGAGTTCGTCCTCAGTTGGCAGCCCCCGGCCGACGATGGGGGCTCGACGATCCTTTCCTATACGGCGACGGTCTATCAGGGCAATCTCGAGCAGACCGTGACCACCACCTCCAGTTCCTACACGTTCAGCGGCCTCGCGACCGGCGGCGCGCCGCTGCTGTTTCGCCTGCGGGCGACCACGTTCGCCGGCGATGGCCTGCCGGCATCGCTGGCCGTCGCCGCCGATGGCACGCGGCTGTCTCTGCCGCCGAGCAACCCCTACATGGGCCTTGAAGGCACATCGACGATGCACGCCAACGCAGCGTCTTCCAACGCAATCGTCTTCGCGGGCCCCGGCACGACCGATCTCGAGCCTAATAGGAATTTCCAACTGAATGCCACGGTGCCGTCGATCTTGATGTCGGAGAACGGCGCTCTCGTCTGCGTCGGAGTCAGCACGTCGCCCAAGACTGCCCAGACGCCGATGGTGATGCTGATTTCCCCCCAGACACTCAAGCCGCTGCAGTCACCCATCCTGCTGACGAAGCCCCAGACCGGCAACCTCGCGGGGGGACTCTACAACTTCCTCGACCACAAGAACCGGCTGGTGTTGGTCAATGGCGAGGGATGGCTGCAGTGGTATTCCAACACCTACGACAGCACCACCGATACCGGCACGCTGACGCTCGAAAAACAGGTCAATATCGGCCAGCCGATGGTGGTCGGCCTCGTGCCAGACTACGAAGGGCGCATCTGGTTCGCCACGCAGGGCTCGCTGTCCACGACGGATCAGCCTGCGGTCGTGGGCTACTACGATCCGCAGACGCAGACCACGCAGACATACAACCTCCCCGCGGGACAGATGGTGGCCAACAGCATCTCCTCATCGCCTGCGGGAGTGGCCGTGGCGACCACCACGGGGCTCGCACTCTTTACGGCCGGGCAAAATGGCGCAGTGCAGCCGGTCTGGCAGCAACCGCAGGTGTATGCGAACAGCGGCGTTCGCAAGCCGGGGCAGCTCAGCCCCGGCACGGGCTCCACGCCGGTCTTCTTCGGCCCCACGACCGGCTACGAGTATCTCGTCATCACCGACAACGCCACCGCCCCCAACACCAACAACCTCACCCCGGCCGAGAACGTCAACGTCTACAGCGTGGCGGATGGGACATTGGTCGCACAAACGGCTTTTCTGACACCATCCAACTCCGGCACCGAGAATGCCCCGATTGCCATTGGAAACCGGGTCTTCGTGCCGAGCAGCTATGGCTACTGGTATCCGCAGCCGTCGGAAACGGGCACCGCGGTTCCAGGAACTGCACCGTTCGCCGGTGGTTTTCAGGGCATGACCCTGGCTGCCGGCGGCACGAGCCTCGCCACCACGTGGGGCCCCGCCAACACCGTGCCCTCGTCCGCACTGCCGAGGCTCTCGCTGGCCGACAACCTGATCTATACGGTGCTCGCGAATTCAACGACATCGAGCGGTGTGTCCACGCAGACGACCGTCAGCTATTCATTCGCGGCCATCGACGCCAACACCGGGGCGATCGTGGGCACTCCGCTGGCTCTGGGATCGAACACGTTTTCAGGCAGCTCCCCCGACTATCGCGACACCGCGAGCTACACCTGGAACACGCTGCAGATGACCGGCGTGATCAGTCCGTCGGGCGTGTTCTACCAGGGGACCGCAGGCGGCATCGTGATGGTGAGGCGGCAGCCGAAGCAGTAAGCCGCGCGTCTGCGTCAAAACGGCACGTCGTCGTTGCCGGCCTCGGCCAGCTCGTCGTTTGGGTCGACGGCGTCGTCGGAGTTGTCACTGGCCCGCCCGCTCCCAGACAGCTTTTTGAACGAGAGGCCCTCGGCACTCAGAAAATATTTGGCCTCGCTGGCCTCGTCTCGCTGCCAGCGGCGGCCGCTCAGGCGGTAGGTCACCTCGATCTCGTCTCCCTCGGAGAGGTCGTCCACCGCGTCGCAGCCATCCTTCACGAACTCGACGGGAATGAAGTTGGTGAACGTGCCCTTGGACTGCTCGAGCACCACCAGGCGCTTGCGAAAACCCTTCTGCCCGAAGGTTTTTGTTTCCTCGATCAGGTGGACGACGCCACGGACGGTGGGATCTTTCATGGATTTGGCCGTTTGGTCTCTGCGGTTGGGCTCCAGCACTGCCGACCGGCTGGCTGTCGAGGCGAAAGAGTACCACAAGCAGCCAGCTCGATCACCAACTGGTATGATGAGGACGGCCGGCGATCCCTGCTCAAAGGATCATGTCATGCCCTCACGATGGCTCCGCACAGGTGCGGCGTTCCTGCTGACGCTCGGCGGGACTGTTTCGGGACTCCAACGCGTTCCTGCTCAGCAGGCTGGCGCCGCCACGCCGGCCGAAGCGTTTCGGCCTGCCGTTGCCGGCCCGCGGCCTGCTGCCGACCATCCACTCGCGTGGGTGTTGAAGTTCGCCCACGAAGAGCGAGCCTACCTGCAGCAGAACGTGCGTGACTTCACGTGCCGGGTCACCAAGCGCGAGCGCATCGAAGGCGAGTTGCAGGACTACTACTACATCGACATGCGCGTCCGTGAACAAACCTACGCAGGCGGGCAGATGACGCAGCCCCTCAGCGTGCTGCTCGAGTTTCTCGGCCCCTCCGACGTCGAAGGACGGAGAGCCCTTTTTGTCGCCGGCCAAAACGACGACAAGCTGCTGGTGCGCAAGGGCGGAAGACGCTTCGCCTACATGGTCGTGGATATCGATCCGTTTGGCCCCAGCGTCAAGCGGGAGAGCCTCATGCCGATCAACGAGATCGGGTTCACGCATCTGCTCGACCGGACGATCCGCACCCTGCAGCAGGATGTCGCAGCCGACCCATCCGGCGGCAACACGATCGTCGAGCACATCACGGCCGCGAAGATCAACGGCCGTCCCTGCCAGATGCTGCGGATCACACACCCGCTGCGCCGCGACGGCCTGCAGTTCTTCAGCGCGAGCATGGCCATCGATTCCGAGTTGCACGTGCCCGTGCGTTTTGACGTGTACGACTGGCCGAAAGCGCCCGGCCAACAGCCGCCGTTGACCGCGGAATTCACGTATACGAACGTGACGCTCAACGCGAATCTGGACGATGCAATCTTCGCGCCTGCGAATCTTCGCCGCCCGTGATCGGCAGCGCGAGCGCACGGTCGGGCCGGGCTGGCGCGCGGTTATTCGACGTATGAGGCGTCGTGATCCTCGGACGGCAACTCGTGGTACTCGTCGGAAACGCTGTCGAACCACGGGGCGAGGTCGGGAAACTCCATGGGCTCTATCATATCCATGGTGCTATTCTCCAAGGAACACGTTTTTTTCCGCCCCGGAGCCCTGCAGCAGTCGAAGCCAACCCTGCCGCTGCGATTCCTTGGGCCTTCGGCGGGGCGATCGTGGGGCTCATTACCAGCCTCGTGATCTGCTTCAGGCACACCTGGGCCCCGACCCTCGCTCCCGTCTACGCACTTGCCGAGGGTTTGTTTCTCGGCGGCGTCTCGGCGAGCTTCGAAGCCCAGTACCCGGGGATCGTCATTCAGGCCGTCGGTGGCACGTTCGGCACGCTCGCTGGGCTGCTGCTTGCCTACCAGTCGGGGCTCATCAAGGCGACCGAGAACTTCAAGCTCGGCATCGTGGCGGCAACGGGCGGGATCTGCCTCGTGTATTTGATATCGATGATCGGAAGTTTCTTCGGGTTCCCGATTCCCTACATCCACGCGGCCGGCCCCATCGGCATCGGCTTCAGCCTCGTCGTGGTCGTGATCGCGGCCCTGAACCTGGTTCTCGACTTCGACTACATCGAGCAGGCTGCTGATCGTGGGGCCCCAAAGTACCTCGAGTGGTACGGGGCGTTCGCTCTGATGGTCACGCTGGTGTGGCTCTACATGGAGATTCTACGGCTGCTCTCCAAGCTTCGAAGCCGCGACTGATCTCAACAAGCCGCCGTCATACAACTCGAAACCGCCGGCTGTCACCCTCACGAGCCGAGGGCCCGGGTGAGGGACATGCCACGGCCCGTCGCTCGAGCGGGATCCGGAATCGGCGCCTCCAAGTGCGGGCCGTATCCAGCCCGACCAGCCCTCCGGTCGCTCCGTCGCTGGCCCGCATCCGCTATCCGTCCGAGCGCGTGGCGAGTTGCCCCTCGACAAACTGGTGGATCAGCCCGGCGATCAGGCTTTGATACGGGATGCCCTGCTCGGCCGCCTTCCGCTGGATGCCGGCCAGGTCGTGGTCGGATAAACGGATATTGATGCGACGGTCCTTGCGGGTAGTGTTTTCGGCAGCCTCCGCAAACCGTGCCAGCAGCGCCGGAGTCGGATCTTTGAGGACCAGTTCGTCGCGGTCGAACGCGTCGACGATCTCCTGCTCGTGCCGATTCAACCGGGGCTTTGGTCGTTTCATGCATTCCTCCTCATGTCTTCGTGATACTGACGAGTCGCTTTTCTGCTGGGAATGATCGTCCGCAGGTGGATCACGTCTCCCTCCACGTCGAACGGTACGAGGTAGAAATAATCATCGATGACGACGAAGGCAATTGACTGGTGTGGATATTTCTTGCGATCGGGATGCGGGCTTGTTTTCCAGACATCGCCGCGGCCGAGGTGCACGACGATCTCATCGAACGAAATCCGGCGGTGTTGCCGAAGCCAGGCATTCTTTTCGGGCTTCCACTCAAAACGCATGCCACAGTACGCCTTTGAGGCACTCGTCGTACAAGGCCTCATGGGCGGACCGTCACTTTGCTGGCGGCGCATTCTTCGGCTTCAGGTACTGCTCGATGAGGGCGAGCCGGGAGAGCGAAGGCGTTTGTCAACTGCATCGCCAGCTTTATGTCGCCGGGCACGCTGGAGAAATTCACGATCTCGATGAAGCTCCAGCGCGACGGGATTTGGGCCTTGCTCAAGGAGGAGGGCGGCCACGCGACGGTCAGCGCGGTAACGCCCGGCCGCCCGGGTCAGGCCATCGCATGAGGCTTGTTCAAGCCGTCGAGCGACTGGGGCTTCGGGTTGCGGGAGCGCTGCGGCAGTGATCCCGCGGCCGCGGCAGGATGCCGTCCCGAAAGCAAGCAAGCCCGGGCCATGGATGGCCGGGCTTGCGTGAAGTGGCGGCAGGATGCCGCCCCGAAAGCAAGCAAGCCCGGGCCATGGATGGCCGGGCTTGCGTGAAGTGGCGGGGACTGAAGCGAACCATCCAGTGACCATCCGTGTCTCGGCTAACCGGCACGGGCGGCGCAATCAGAACCCACACAAGGAAGGACAGCACCGCACGGAAGCGTGACCTATCCCTTTTGCGGAGGTACACGCCATGACACTGACAGCTTTTCTTGAAACCGTTTACGTTCCCCTTCGGCTTCGCGGCCGCTCTCCCGAAAGCGTTCGCCTTCTGCGGCACGCTATCACCCAGTTCTCGCGGTGGCTCGGCCGGCCAGCCGTGCTCGAAGACCTTGACGATCTACTCGTCAGCCAGTGGCTCGCGGCGATGGCCGAGAAGAAGTCACCCAACTCCGTTGCCCGCGAGCGGTCTGGCATTCTCGCCTTATGGAACCTTGCGCAAGGCCGGGGCCTCGTGCGGCTGAGGCCTACGGTTGCGCCGGAGCTGGTTCCGCAGTCGACCCCGCGGGCATTCACGACTGAAGAACTTACGCGGCTGGCTGACTCAGCCAGATGGTCGACAGGGTTGGTCGGGCCGGTGCCGGCGAGCACGTTTTTTCGTGCATTGATTGCCGTCGGCCTAGAAACCGGCGAGCGAATCAACGCGATCCTGAACACGCCGCGGCATTGCTGGCAGCGGCCCACGCTTGTCGTGCCGGCTGGAGTCAGGAAGGGGCGGAGACAGGAACGCGTCTACGAGCTGTCGCCCGAGGCCTGCGATCTTGTAGATGCCGTCAGCCGACATGAAGGTCCGACGGCGTTTTGGTGGGTGGCATCGAGCACTGCACTTCGGAAGCGTTGGAAGACCATCACGCGACGCGCCGGTCTTGGTGATGGCCGGGACGTTCAGTTCCACGCCTTGCGTCGGTCAACGGCTTCACACCTTGCGGCCGCCGGCCTGGACGCCACGAGCTACCTTGGTCACTCGACAGACAGGATCACGCGGCGGAGCTACCTTGATCCGCGCGTGGTCGACAGTAGGCGGCCGAAGGCTTGGCAATCGCTCCCGCGCGTGTTCCGGCCAGACCCGGAACCACCGGCACGATCAGCGTAGGCCGCAATCTGGCGGCTCCTGTCCCCGGATGTGGCAACCTAGCGAATCCTGCGACATGCGATCCGCGCAACCGTCGCAGCCCGCCGCCGGAGGCCGGCATCCCGGCCCGCGGAGCGTGCCCTGGTTCAATTCCGGCCAGAGCCTTTCCGAGTGTATCGCAGCCAGCAAGCCCCAGGCAGCATGCGGCAAGTGATCCTCCGATCGGTCTCCGGAGAGGTACAGGTACACATGGCGAAGGGCGTGGTTTAGGAGGTCCGTGACCGGCATCCCGGCCTCCCAGTTCCAATCCCCGTACTTCGCGGCCCCCTCCGCACACGTGCGGGCCACGGCCTCCAGGCCGATCGGGGAGATCAGGTCGTATCGCGTGGCCTCCGCGTCGCTTGACCGCACCGCCCCGGTAGCAAACCGGACGGTTCCTTCCTGCTGTTCCTTCACGTTGCCTGCCTCCCGGTGGTGTCGAACCATGTGGATCAGGTGGATGACGTCGGCGGCGAGCGTGCCACTCGTGCCGGTATAAGCGCCAGAAAACCGACGGGCGCGGCATTCGGCCGCCGCAATTTCTTCGTCGGACAGCATTATCATTTCCGCACCGCCTCGCCGTCGCCTCGCGGCTTTTCCTTGGTGGATTGCTGCCGTTTCAGGCGAACCCATCCGTCGTCGTCAGGGACTGGAGTGGGCAGGCCGCAATCGTCGTCGTCAATCGTTTCGGTGTCGAGCGATGGGGCTTGCGCAAGGCTGCGGTTTTTCACGACGTCCTGACCTTTCCGCTTGCGATCCGGAAATTGCTGACGTCGAACTGCCCGTCGGCATGCACGCGCACGCTCGCGAAGCCGTGGTTGAACTTGTTGATCCGGGCGTACTCCGGACGCAAGTCGCAGAGGCATCCAGTGCTCCAGCAGAAGACCTCGCGGCCAAACATGTCCGGCTCGCAGTGGGCGCTGGTCCGGTGGCCGTGGCCCTCGAGCACGGTGTGCTGCAGCCGGAGAAACGCCCCGCGGGCTTGGTTGACGGGAGCCGCGAATCCCTTGCCCTTCTCGTGCCCGTGGAGGATCGGCAGCTGGCCCGCCATGATCGGCCGCTGATCGGCGACGTAGGTGATGCCGTGGTCGGCCATGTCGAGCCACTCGTCGAGGCCCGTCCGCTTGTCGTCGCTGATCTCCGGGGCATGCTGCCAAAGCCAGTGGTCCCACCGCTCTTCGTGATTGCCGGCCTTGAAGACGATCGGAATCGATGGGAACTGGCCGCGGATCCACGCGAGCATGTCGCGTGCGGCGTCCACTTCGGCCGAGAACTTCCGCTTCTTCGGATTCTTCGTGTAGCGGCTGATCGCGTAGAAGTCGCACGTGTCGCCGTTCAGGACCAGGGCCTCGACCTTGTCGCCACGCAGCTGGTCGACGGCGGCCCGGAGGGCCACCTCGTCGTGATAGGGAACGTGGATGTCGCTGAGCACGCCGACCGTACCCGTGACGTCTAGTTCGTAGGGTGCCCACGCGTCGGCTTTCGACGGTGGCATCGGCGGGACGGTGCCGGCGGATCGCTTGGCCCGAGGGGTGACGCTAGACATCGTTCGGCGGCTGTGCTGACCGTTTACACCGAGTTGACGCCTGATGCGCGAGTAGGCCTGCTGAAGCGTCAAAGCACCGTTGGCCTCCTGCTGGAGTCGACGGCCAAGCGTTTTGGCTGGGGCGTTAGGGTGGGCCGCCACGATCCGGCGTGCCATTGCCGTGATCGCGTCACCACCAAGTTGTCCTTTGGTTGGCATCCTTGCCCTCCTTTGGTGTGTCACTCGCCGACGTAAAACCGCTTCGCCGCTAGCAAAGCGTTCCGCGCGTCCGTCTGCACCTTATTCCCCAACTCGTTCAACCACTTCTGCCGCCCGGCGCAGCCGCACCCGCCGGGCTTGCCCTCCGTGCGGGTCAGCTTCTCGACCCGCTCCTTTGTGATCCCGAGAGCGGTGAGCCCCTTTTCTACGAGGTCGCCGATAGGGATGGGTTCCCATATGTCTTCCGGCACAGGCGCGCACATGCGATAGAGCGGCAGCGTCTTGGCAACGTAGCCGCAGGTTGGGCAGGTGCGCTCGGGGTTCTGGAAGTCGCACAGTTTTGCGGGGTCGCCACTCATGGAATTTCAATCCGGTAAAAATTATTATCGCCGGGCGTAAAGCCCTCCGGCGGCGGTGATGACCATTGAAACCATTCCATCGGCAGCCCATCGCCGTCGTTCCATCGCGGGTCGCGGCGATTGATGACGTACGTGCCCGACACAGGCTTGCACATCGTCGGAGAACTACACGCATTGCACGGGCGTGAAAAAGTGTGGTACATCGGGAAGTTGACGTAACTGTCGCCTGGCATCCCCGCGCGCGTCTCGCAATTCCTCGCGCAGGACTGGCAGTTTGCGCCGTAGTAGCTGTCGCACCTCCGCACAGCGACGTAAAGGCCGAACCCGCCGTAACTGATCGTGCAATCAGCCGTCGCACCCGAAGGACCACCGCCGCCGCGCGGCAAAACGTATGTCGTAAAAGGCGGGTCTGGCTCCGGCAGATACGGAGCCGATGGCTCGTGCACCCGTACCTCCAGCTCCAACGGCGCAAAGCCACCGTCTGGGCAGCAAACGTGCCGCACGTTGGTCGGCGTTGCGATCTCAGGCGTGTAGTTGCCGCCTGGGGCGACCGTAAGCTTGATGCCGCGCGGCGAGGTCGCGGAAAAGGGAAGCCCGACGCAATCTTCTCCGGGGCCTGGCGTCTTCCAGATTTCCTCAAAGCAACCGGCTGAAGCATAGCCGGAGTTGTTAACGCCTCCTTGGCCTGGCGCGCCGATTGGCGTAAAGCCCGCCGGATCGCGAACCATTACCCGCACAGACCCCGGAGAGTATTCCAGTTCGATAGTTGCCGAGCAGCCTTTGTTAGTTCTGGTGTGGCGGTATAGGCATGGATTCAGCGCGCCAAAGCCGCCCTGGCTTCCGCTTGGCCTTCTCAGCACAACAGACTTTCCGTTCCAGTACGGCCCGCAGCAAATCTCGACCCATTCCCACGCCAAATATCCAAAGCCGCCGTTGGCGATATTAAGCCCAGTGATCTGCCCGAATGTCGCACTGCTGGGGTCGGCGTTGATGGTCGCGCTGATTGCGGCCCCACCGTAGGTGCCTGCCGCTCTGCCTCGCTGCGCGACAGTAACCGTTACCGTTGCGACCTCGACCGTCGTCGGCCCTGGCAAATAGTAAGCGCCAGCGCTCGTCACTTGGATGAATTCAATCGGGCCGCCCTCAGCGTAATACTCCCGAAACCAGCCGTCGATAATGTCCTTGTCGTCTGTGTCGAGCTCAAAATCGACGATTGAGCCGCCAGGGCCAACGGTCTTGACGACCCACGGCGTGACAAAATCGCCGCAGTGCTCGACGCCGTTTGTCAGCGTAAACACAAGCTCATCGCCAACCGCGTACCCAGAACCTGCGTTATTGATCGCAAAGTCGTTAAGAGCCCAGACGGGGCTGCCGCCACAGTTCGAGAAACCCTGGAGCATGACAGGAACCAGCTCCGCACCGCCCCCGGCGGCAGAGGCCACGGACATGGAAAGCGATGGCGCAGTTCGCCCGCGCACAAGAAACGCCGACGCGGGTTCAACTTCGACGCCAGGAGCCTCAACGGTAAACGTGATGGTGTCGCTCTCAACCGTGCCTCCTCCATCAAGCGCAAGACCCGATAGCACCCAGACGGCCTCCTCGCCCTCGCCGACCTTCTCTAGCGATACCGTGAACTGCTGCGTCCCGCCTGCGCTAGCGGTCACGGTTGGCTCAAATCGCTCAACGATGATTCTTGCGTAGCCTTCCCCGCCGCTCGTGAGCTCACCGGCAGACACAGGGCCAGGGTTGTCGCCAGGGGCCGTCACTTTGCCAGCCGCGCCGAAGCCGAAATCTGATTCAAAATTCAAAAATGCCAGCGAACCACCCTGCACGCGATCCGCAGGCCAGTTGCTTACGCTAACCGTCACGGTGTCGGGCAGGCTTTCGCCCTTGCAGTCCACGCAGGGCAACGAACCGCCGCACTGGCCGCCAACGCACTGGCAGCCGGGAGGGCAGTCTTCGTTTTTTGCGCATGGGCCAGAGCACGGGCTAGCGCAGCACGGCGAGCAGGTGCTCCCCAGCATGATGCCGATTGGATACATGCCAGCCGCGAAGGCGAGGACGAGCCACGCCAGGAGGGCTGGCGGATCGGCAGAGACGATGGCGGCGAGGAGGTCTAGCATCTAGCACTCCGCTGCCACGAGAAGCCAACGGTCGCCCACGAAGAGGCACAACACCTTTCGCGTGCCGCTCGGAACCGTCACGGTTGCGAAATAGTTCGTGGCCGTGAACGTCACCGTCGGCGATAGCGCGGTTCCATCGGCCTTGATCTGCGTCACGGTGGCCGTCGCGTTCTTCGTCCAGGTCGCGGAGATGGTGCCGAGCCGCGGCTCCTCGCCGCCGCCGTCGCCCGCTTGGCGAAAATGGATAGGCGGCTGATCGCGATTGCCACGCTCGTAGGAGAGCGTGGCGGCTGCCACACGGCGGGCGGCGTCTTCGGTGAACGCGACCTTCCGCCCTGCCATGCGTCAGGCCCCCTGCACGATGAACGGCGAGCCGAACTTGGCGGTGAAGTTCTTCTCCGGATAGAGCTTCGCACCCTCGCCGTTGCGGATCACGCTTGGCGGAGAATTGCCAGTCTTTGCCGTGCCGTTGGAGTTGAGAGCAACGGGCTGCTTCACCGGCTTCCCGTCCACCAAGATCACCTTCCGCTGGCCGCTGACAATCTCGTGAAAACCGACGTCCCACGGCATCGACTTCCAAGTGTCCGGGTCGAACCGAAACTCCCATACCGTCTCGACCAAGACGAGCGTTTCATCCGTGCCGCCGGCGACGGGCTCCCCCTCCGTGGCCGCGCTCGCCGTCTTGTTGCGCGCGACGTTTTGCACTTCGCGGCGCTTGGCGGTCTTGAAATAACACTTCCACTTGCCGGCGGATTCGCCGTCAAAGGTGTCGCTGCTGACGCTGCCGGAATACTCCTTTGCGTCGGTCTTCCAGGTGTCGCTCGTGTAGTACTTCGTGAGCGTCCAATCGCGCTCGTCGCGTTCGCGTTGCAGTCCCTCGACCGGGTCGCCAGCGGAGTTGACGATCATCGTGCCGTCTTTGTCTTTGAAGGCCGGCACCGTCGAGACGCCACCGGCACGCTCCCAGAAGTCTTCCGGCACGCCGGTGGACTTCAGTTCCGCGGCCTTCGGCGGCGGGTAGAAGGCCACGTCGAGCCGCCAGAGCAGGCCCTCCTTCGTGGTCGGCGCGAGCTTGAACTCCATCGCCTTGCAGGCAGAGTTTTCCCAGTGCGCCGAATACCATCCCACAGGCACCGACTTTAGCAGCGAGAGCTTGCTATCAAGTGGCGAGGTGTTGCGGATCAGCCATGCCTCGTCATAGCGCAGCGGCTCGCCCACCTTGCCCGACAGGCCGGTTCCATCCAGCACGCGACGCCAGCTGAGAGGGGGCATGGATTACTCCATGGCAAACGGGTAGGTGTCTTCGCCGCCGGCGGTGTTCTCTGCGATCTGCTCGAGCACGGAGAGCTGCTGCTGCTGGACGTCGGCACCCTGGCCGCGCATGAGGCGGAACATTTCGGCGACGCCTTCGGCCGAGCGGGAGTCGATCCCCTTGATCGCCTGGTCCACGCTCGCAAACTCGACGGTTTGCCGCACGTCCACCGGGGCCGGCTTCACGTCATCGATCTGGCCGGCTGAGGCCTGGGCCTTGGCGATTGCCGAATCGAGGGCAGTCGTCAGCGGGCCGGCCAGGGCCTGCCCGACCGGTGTGGTGTTCTCGGCGAATGCTGCCGCGAAGGCTGCCGAGGCCGCGTCGGCGTTTTGATTCATAGACGCCGCGAACGTGTCGGCCTGCCCCGACCATGAGTCCGCGCTTGACCGCAACTGGCCTGCCATCTCCCCAAACCCGGGAATGACTTCGGCAATATCTGCGGCCGCCCCGTACAGAGCGCCGACGATGTCCGAAAACAGCCCGCCGATGACGTTGCCGACGGTCTCGAAAACGTTGAACGCCCCAACGAACAGATTTGCGACACGCTGCCCCAGGTCGAGCACCACGCCCCACTGCTGCCCGACCTCCGAGAAGTATGAGAACGTCGATCCGAAATTCTGAATCAGGAAGTCGCCGACCCCAGCGAGCAACCTTGCCCCCTGCAGGATGCCGTCTCCGATCGCCTGACCGATGTTCGCTCCGCCGACCGAACCGATGAGGTCTGAGAACGACGTGGTGACGCTCTGGACGGCCGGGGCGAGGTAGGCCACTACTTGCTGCACAACTCCCTCGACGGCCTTTTGGGCTCGCGTGAAAGCGTCGTTCATGGCCTCGACGTCCTGTCCCTGGGCGGTCGTCAGGGCCAGTCCGAATCGCTCCGCCTCCTCGCGAGCCGCGGCGATGGCGTCAGCCCCGCCGGCAAAGAGCGGCAGCAGGCCGGCCCCGGCCCGGCCGAAGATCTGGACCGCAGCGGCCGACCGCTCGGCCTCGTTCGGGATTGCGGCGATCGCAGACGCGATCGTGTCGAACCGGTCCGCGGCGTTGAGGCCGGCGAGCTGCTCGACGTTGAGGCCGAGGCTGGCAAACGACGCGGCCGCCGTGGCGGAGCCTTGCTGGGCCTTGACGAACGCGACGTCGAGCTTTGTCGCGGCCGTGCCGATGGTATCAAGCGACACGCCAGCTAGGTCTCCGGCCAGCGCCAGCCCAGACAGCTCGCCGTAGGTCATGCCGAGCCGGGCGGCCAGCTTGCTCGTCTGGTCGATCACCTCCGCCTGAGCCTGCCCCATGTTGATAAGGCTGCCGACTGCTTGCGAGGCGGAGTTGACGAGCGATCCGAAGAACTGGGCAGCGTTGATCGCCACGAGGGCCGACATCCCGCCGCGCAGCCCGGCGATGTCGCCTTGAAGCGACTTGAATGCCGATCCAGCGGCGTTCGTGCCCGACACGAGCCCGCTCGTCGAGGCCGTGAAAACGGCGGAGACTTTGCCGATCGTCGCCATGCTATTGCGTCGCCTCTTCCTTCGGAGTCCACCGGGCTCCAGCGGCCTTCAACATCTCTGCCTGAATCTCGTCTTCTGTCATCTCGCGATCCGGGTCGTAGCTGGGCAGGAACATTTCTCGAAACTGCGGATCAACGTTCGCCCCGAGCGCCTTGAGGATCAGCAGCGTCTGCAGGGCCGTTCGCCCCCACTCGTCGCCGAATGGCTCGACGCGGTAGGCAGCAATCCATCTCTGCAAAGCCGAGATTGGGATTTCGCGTTTGAGCCGCTCGACGTTGAGAACCTTGTGATGTGACGCCAGCCGGTACAGGAACCGCTCCGTCAGTCCTGCCCGGCTGCGGAGTTTTTTTCCACCTCCGAAACTGCTTCGTCGTCGTTCTTGAACACCGTTTTGAGCGCGTGGTTGTAGAGCCACATGACGCGGTTCGGGTTCGCGCGCATGATCTGATCGAGGCTGTCAGCGGTGAACAGCGGCTCGCCGTTTTTCTTGCAGTAGGAGCCGGCGATCGTTTTTGCGACCAGCGCGGCCGACGCCGGGCGGCCCACGCATTCGCGATGCTCGGTCGCGATGGCATGCCAGACGTCGAACGCCGGATAGCGCAAGTGAACCGTTTGGTCAGTGCCGGGGACCGTGGCCTCGATGACCTCTGGCTCCCACGACAGGAAATCGTCTTCGTGCTTGCTCACGCTTACACTCCTGAGAATCGGAATCGAGCGGTCCCACGAAGGAACTCGCCAACATTGCCGCTTACGTCGAACGTTTCGAGGAACGCTTCCATCGACAGGCTGCCGCTCGCGAAGTTCACGGTCAGCATGGCCCGCAGTCCGGTGTGATCGAAGATGTACGGCGGCACGTTCCGCATGCTGATATCCACGCCCCCCGGCTCAATGCCGAGACACTCGACCTGATTGACGACGCGAGTGTTGATGCCAGTGCCGACCACACGGCAGCCGCAATTCGTGACGTTCTCGATCAGCGCCGTAGCCGGCTGGAGCCGCCAGTTCGTGAGCCGGCCAATCGGCACGCTGTTGAACGTGACGTTCGATCCTTGCGACGACGGAGGTGGGGTGTTGGTCGGCACGTGTCAAGCCTGGAAACTCAGTCGGTGTAGTCGCTTGTGTAGTTGGCGGTGCCCTGCTTCAGGGTACCGGCATCGTCGGTCAGCTCGCTGTCGATGCACTTCAGCGTGACGCCGCTGCGCGTGACGGTCGAACCGACGGCTGGCTTGGACGCGGACTTGAACTCCACCGCGATCGTGGTGGTGATGCCGCCGTTGGTGGAGCCGTTCGGCCCGTTGTCGGGCAGCCCGTCCTCGTAGACACGCTTGCCGCCGTGAGGGATGGCGAGCGTCGAGGCGTCGAGCTTGTTTGCGCCCGGCTTGGGTCGCGTTTTCTTGACCGTGATCTTCCTCGCACCGGTCACGCCGATGCTTTGACCTTGCGAACTGACGAGCGACATCGTGCATTCCTTTCAGTGAGTTAGGCGGCTTGCGTCGGGTAGTACGACCAGCTCGCGCTCCAGGTCGCGTACTTCCCCTCCTCGTAGACAAACTCGCAGTCCTCGAGCACCCAGCCCTCCGTCACGCTGAGCTGGTCTGGAGCAAACTCAGAACCCTTCAGGTTTCCCGAAGCGCTGCACGTTTTGGTTGCGCCGCCGGCGTCGTCTAGAAGGACAGGGTCGGCGTACTCGCGCTCCTCGCTGTCGAGGTCTGTCACATCCTCCTTCGCAACAGTCGCGGTCGTGTCGACATCCTTAATGGAGACGCGCTTGACACCAGCAGGAAGGGTCGGGCCATTGTTCGGCTTGGTGGAAATCGGCATTGGTCACTCCTCTGAAAAACGAATCTCGACCGTTAGCTCGACCGTGTACGTGGGCTGCTCTCGGCCCTCGAGGTAGCCGGCGTCGCCGTCCCGCTCGTCGAGCACGAGACAGTGCTCGATTGTTTCGCCGTGGGCGGTGCCGGCGAACTTGTGGATCGCCCCCGAGACAGCCCGGGCGAGCTGCCACGCTTGGGTGTAGGAGTCGGCGTAGATCACGACGGTGAAGCGGGCCACCGGGTGGAGCGTGTCCGTCTCGGGCGTCGCGTCAAACGTGTCGTCAAGCAGCTGCTCGCGGGTGGTGCTCTCTCGCGCGTAGATGACATACGGAGGATCACCTCCGCCAGTCATTCCGACCGGCCACGCCGTGACGCCGGAAGCCGCCTCGATGGCCGCTTTGAGCCAGTTGTAGGGAGCGGATGGCATCAATAACTCCTGACTGGGTTCTTGCCGGCGGCGTCCTCAGACGCAGCCTTTTCGAGCGCTTTTGCCATCTCTTCGGCAAGCCTGTTCGCGGCCACAGGACCAAACTCCGCCATCGTTTTATCGATCATCTGATACGGACTGATTCCCCTGCTCGTTCCATACTGAAGCCAAATCGCCTTGCGCGATTCAAACCCAGCCCGGTATCCGAGCACGCCGTAAACAAACGAGTTGAATGCGTTGTTTTGTCCGGTTTGCCCAACGCGAACAGTAGCGGCACGGCGCAGCGCACCAGCCACGTTTCGGAGTTTGCCAGAGCCCTTCGTGAACCTGCCCTTTGTGTCGCGTGTAATTGCAGAGGCTCGAAGAGTGCGCTTTTGCTTGGGCGTGTTCTTTCGCAGGATCGGTACGGCAGGCTTCAGCACGCGGCGCATCGATGCTCCAAGGTGCTTCCTTGCGATGTGCCTAGGCAGCGACCGGTATGCTTCCACCAGCGCCGAGATGTGCTTGTCGGCGTCGTATGAATTCGGCTCGAAGCTTGAATTCCAAGAGAGCGCGATCATGCGACGGTCTCCTCGACGGTGATGACGAGATCGCCGTCTTCCTCGACCACGCTCGAAATCTTCATGATGTCGCCGTCGCGCGAGAGGCAGACCAGCTGCATCGACGCGTCGACGCCCTGGAACTTCCGGCAGACGACCGTAGCCTGTCGGTTGCCGCCGACTTGCCCGCGCCGCTGGGCTTGGCCGTAACTCTCTTGGTCATAGGAACCAAGAAACGACCGGACCTTCCCCCAGGTCGTGAGGCTCTCGCCCGAAGCGTTGCGCGTCTGCACTGGACGCTGAAGTTCGAAACGGTGAGTGAGGCGGCCGGAGGCGATCATGCGTCAGTACCTCCCTGACCACGAGGAGGCGGCGAGCAAGTCGTCGAAGCCAACCGGCAGGACGATCGTCTGGTCGTCCGCGAGCACGCCGCGGTTGCGGAACGCGTGATCGACGTACATGAGGATCGCGGAGTGGAGCATGGGGCAGAGGATGAACCCCGGCATCCGGCCGGCCCACCACTCGACGACGAGCTTCCCGGAGGCTGCGACCTCGAGGGCGACCTCTCCCGGCCGAACGTCGGCGTCCACCTGGAAGTCGGACGGCGGCACCGTCTGGCCGTCGATCGTGACGCTGACGGGATGGTCGGCATCGACAAGCAACGGAGGTGCCGGCAGAGCGACGACGCGCGGGCACTGCCGCCAGACGCCGCGGAGCTTCGTGGCCACCATCGTGACCCCCAGCCGCTGCTCGATGAACCGGCGGGCTGTCGAGATCTTCTGGGCCAGGAGGAAGTTGTGGTCCTCATTGTCGGGCAAGAGGCCCACCTGAGCCCGCGCGTCGGCAAGCGACACCGGCTCGACCACTGGCGGGATCAGCACCTGGACGTTATCGGGTGGCGAGAGAATCACGCGGCACCCCCCGGCCGTGCGACGGCGCGCTCGACAAGCGGCACAGCAGCCCGTGAACCCTGCGCGGCAGGAAGCGACTCAGCCCGGCCAGTAGACGTCAGGAACCGGGCCAGCTCTGGCGTGGCGTTGATGACCGCGCCTGGAGCGTTGCCGCGGAATGCAGCCGTCAGCCGTACAGGGACAAGGGATTCCACCACGGGCCTCCGTGCGGCCCGGTGGGGGCTGGGGAAGAAGAAACCCAGCCCCCACCGGAAGCGGTGTGAGCAGTCAATCAACTCGATCAGGTCGAGGCCTTGGCAAGCCGACCCACGAACTCGGGTCCGTGGTTCGTCACGCCGAGGCGGGTGCTGGCGACGTAGAGCAGCTGGCGGCTGCGCACAAGCAGCTCGCGGGCCACCGTGATCTCCAGCCCGGTGTCCTTCAGGCCGACGGCCGTGGACATCGAGAAGTCACCGAAGAGAGCCAGCGTGTTCGCCGGCAGCCCCTTCACGAGGTATACCGGAGCGCCGTAGATGGTCGGAACCACGCGACCGCCGCCGACCACCATCGTGGTCTGCTGCGCCGCCCAGATCTTCATGAGATCCCCGTAGCCGGCCTTCGAACACACCCACGCGCCCGTGCCCATGATCGACTCGTCAACCTTGCCGACGACGTCGGCGAGGTTGTTGGCGGTCGTCGAGGCGTTGGCCGCCACGGTGACGGTGTTGCCCGCAGCAACCGCACCGGCGAGGCCGGTGATGCTTGGCGTGCCGGTGTTGCCGCCGAGCCAGACCGTGTCGATCCAGCGGGCGAGCCCGTAGGAGCATCGATCGACGATCAGGCCGGCCACGTCGATCGGCGAATCCTCGACGAGCGAACGCGACACGGGGATCGAGGCACCGCCCTCGTAGAGGGTCAGGTCGGCACCGCTGGACGAAATGTCCTGGTCGGTGAACCCGACGCCCTCGCCTGCGAAGCCGAACGTCACGTCGCCGCTCTTGGGGAGCGTGATCTTCTGGCCGGTCGGCCGGAAGATGCTGGCGAGCTGCATGCCCACCGACTGGTACGAAAGACGGTTGACGATCGCGTTGTACAGCTCGCCGACGACGAAATCGGCACCGTAGCCATTGACCGTTTCGCCCATGGCACGCTTGTCGCCGGTGGCGATGGCACACAGGTAGCGGCCAGCCGCCTCTGCGACCTTCGTGCTACGGAAGGCCTTCACGCCGGCACGGATGTCCGGCACGGCAAAGCGGTCTTCCTTCTCCGCGTCGAACTGCCGCTCGACATCCTCGCGAGACTTGTCGGCAGAGCGCACGGACTGCATCGACGCGATGGCTGCGTCGAGGTCATGCTCACGCTGGGCCTCAGACGCGATCTTTCCGGCCCGCTCCTGAGCGGCCTTCAGCCGGCCCTCGATGCTTTCGCGGTCGGCGTCATCCTTGGGATCGAGCGAACGGAGCGCGTTGATTTCGTTCTCGATCGCGGCACTCTCGTCGCGGAGCAGGCGGAGCTTGGGGCTGGGCATGATTACCTCTTTGGGAATGTGTCGCGGTCGATGTCGAACTCGCTCGCCGCAGGCTATGAAGCCGGCACCGACTGGCCCTATAGGCCGCTGCCAAAAATTTTTCGGCAACTCATCAGCCCTTGGCCCGGACGACCGCCGCATGAATTTCGCGCTGCCCGGCGGCCAATTCGCGGAGCGTCTCGGCTTGCTGTTCCTGCGTCCGGCCGAGACCTTCGAGCGTGGCGGTCGTCTGCCGGAGGAATGACGAGTGCGATTCCACGACTGGAATCACCACAGTCCGGTGCATCGCGTGGGCCCCCTCGCGCAAGAGCCACAGCACGACCGCCAGCACAAGGCACGGGAATCCAAATTCTCGGGCGACCCGGACCCCGATCTCGATCACTTCGCTGCTCATGTCCGCTGCTCCCACCACCGTTGCACGATGATTTCCACGATCTTCCCGATGGCCCAAAACAGCAGCATCGACAGCAGTGGCGAGCCGCAGCGGTCGCGGTAGACGAGCCGCACACGCTGCTCCCACCGCTCCCGCATGGCCGCGCTGTCGTGACCGGCGAACAGGGATTCGCTGCCCTTCGGCGATTCGACCAGGGTCGTCGCCACAATCGCGTCGCACCGCTCCCGGCCAAGCATTGCGCGGCGGATCGGATGTGCGGCGAGCGACCGCCAGACATGCTCCTCGAGGTCCGTCGTGCTCATCGCTTCGCACACCTCCCGTCCGGACAGTCGGACGGCCACTTCGCCCTCGCGATCAGGGCACGGATTTCCGTGGCATCGCTGCCGGCGGCCACGGTTCCGTCGGAGCCGAACAGCACCGCGGCCAGCTCGCCGTTGGCGTTCAGGATCGGGCCGCCGCTGTCGCCCTTCCGCGCATCGGCCCGCAGTTCGAGCATGTGGAAGGGGTGGCGGGGGCCGAACGGTGAAAGCCGTTGGGTCATCGGCCCGGACTTTTCTCTGTAGGCGAATGGCGGCGGCCCGTAGCCGGCGACCGTGAGTGTGTCGCCAGGGGCCGGTGGGCGGGCCGCGAGCCGCACCGGTGCCGCGGCTGGGGCTGCCGTCACGAGGGCTGCAAGGTCAAAGGCTTCGTCGCTGGCAACCACGCGCGCCGGGGCCGATGTGCCGTCGGGCCAGCGGATCGTGATGGTGTCGCGATTGCCGCGTACTACGTGCCAAGCAGTGAGCACGAGGGCATGGCGGCCACGGACATCGACGAGCACGCCGGAGCCGCAGTCAGTGGAAGGGCCTGATCCGCATACCACGCGTGGGACCGCGGGTCGGGGGCCGCCGGCAACGGCAGCCGCCGGCTGAGACGGCTGGGCAGGCGGAGCGGCGATTACTCCAGCACCGTCGCAGAGCGGGCAGGCGAACCGCACCGGCCCGGGGCCGACGACTCGCTCTCCGTGGCAGTTGTCGCAGGGGGCGGCTGCGGCGATCGCAGCCCAGGCGGCAACCAGTGCAGCGGCTCGCCCGAGAGCACGGAAGAAGGTCCGCGTGTCGGCATTGATCGCGATCATGGTGCTGGCTTGCTCCAGTCGTCAGGGAGTGTCATGGACGCGATTGCAAACGACCCCTGCCAGGCGGAGCGGGCCGTCCGCTCTGAGTCGTAGCGGACGATGTCGTAGCTGTCTGGGTAGGCCATGAGCCGCTGATCGGGGATCCACCGGGACCACGGCACCGCGTGGCCGTTGCGGCCCACGCTCACGACCAGACCGTGAAGCACGAGACACACGGCCTGCTCGTAGCTCTCCGGGAAGATGACTTCGAGCGGTCGGAACTGCCGGGCCGTTTCCTCCCAGCCATCCGGGAAACGCGACACAGACACCCACGGGCCGCCAGCCTGATTCAGCCCGCCTTTGCCAGACGTTCCCACGATCGCGTGGCGGAACTTGTAGTCGCGCGGCTGCACCGTCTCGGGGAGCATGCCGCGACGGACGGCAATTTCGAGTACCTGTCGCACGTTGGCCCCGCCCCACTTGCGCGGGTTCGCCTCGGCGTAGACGGAGAGCGGCGAGAGCCAGACGGAGCCGAAGTCTTTCGACTCCTGATAGCGGAAGTCCTTTTTCGGGCCGCCGTAGTTCACGCCGCGAGCCCGGTTGCGGGCTGCCTCCGCATTCGCCCGGAGACTGTGGCACGTGCATTCGTGGGTCGGATTTTGGTTGGTGAACCGGTCGATGAAGTTCATCGCCCACGATCCGGCAGCGTCGTTTTCGCGGGCCTTCTCCACCCAGTCGCGCGGCTCGATCCAGAGCGATTCCGGGAACTCGCGCGAGGCGTCGCCGCAGGCGTCGCGCAGGGCGTCGGTCGTGTCCTCCGCGGCCAGCTCGGCCGGGTAGCCGTCGTGCTCGTGCGGGAAGACGTCGATCAGGGCAGGGTCGATCACGGGACGGCCTCCATCACCGCGGCTTCGCTTGCCGGGGCCTGTGTCACGCGGATCACCTGTCCGCCGGCCAGGGCCACGACCGCCGGCAGCCCGGCCTTGCGGGCGGCCTCCAGGGCGAGCCGGTACTGGGCCGGAATCTCGCCGTCGCCGTTGGTCGTGTCGTCCTCGAGCAGCGTGGCCACGATCTTCCGCTCACGGTTCAGGCGGTTGATCGCGACCGTCACGTAGGCTGGGATCGCGTGGTCGTCCTTCTCGTAGACGTACACCGCGGCGGTCGCCGGCCCGGCCGTCTGCTCCGTCGTGACGCGGCATCCCTCCACACGCGGCAGCGTGAGCAGCAGCAGGCCAGCGACGATGAAAGCGAACGGCCTCACGCCTTGGTCTCCGGCTTGAGCAGTTCGTCGAGCAGCTGCTGGCAGACTTCGACGGCCTGCGTCTTGCCGGAATCGCGGAGCCGGGCAGCGAGGTCGATCACGAGCCGGAGGTCGTCCACCGGGGCACGTTCGCGCCGACGGCCCAACAACCCGCGGAGCAGATTGCCGCCCTTGGTGGCGAGCAGCAAGACTCCGTATCCGATGAGGCCCCCAGCCGCTCCGTATTGAATCATGGTCAAGTAGCTCACTTTGTCGTCTCCAGTTCCGTGGCCTTGTCTGCGATCCAGCCGGCCAGAGCCGCACCCTCTGCGGTTCTCAACACGGCCGCGATCCGGCGGGCAAGTTCGTCGTCGAGGCGGTTGCCGGTCTTGGAGGCCAGCCACTCGATCGCGTCGGCGATGGCGTCAGCCTTGCCCGCCTCGTCAGTGGCGGCCGACAGCCGCCGCGCGTAGCCGAGCAGGGGAGCCCACTCCACGATCAGCCGCACGTTGTCGAGCATGGTCACACCCTCAAAAGCGGCAGCAGCTGCTCCACGGCACCGCTCGCGAGTGCGAGCACGAGCGACCGAACGGCCGGCCGCACGATCAGCCAGAGCGGCCATACGGCCACCGGAACGGCCTTGTCAGCCACGGCGTCGAACAGCATGCCGACGGCCTCCAGCGCGAATGCTTTCTTCTCTGGTCCGCTGACGCTGCGGAACGTGTCGAGAGCCGGGACAACAAGCCGCAGCAGGGCCAGCATGAGATCGCCGAACTCGGCCCACGTCAGGCCGTCGGCCGCGGCCGACTTAGCCGTGGAAATGAACGCGCGAATCTTGTCGAGTAAGTTCGCGTCGAGCTTGGTGGCCTCGGCAACAGGCGCAGAAGAGATCATTTCGCAGCCTCCGTTGATGCAAGCACGGTGCGCATCCGGGCAGCTGCCGCCGCAGCCGCAGCCCGTGCCCCGGCGAGCGTGGAAACCTTGAAGGCCCTGGTGCCTTCGGCCGCGAGGGTTGCCGAGATCACAGGAATCCCCTCGGGGTAGTCATCGATCCAGACGTCGACGGTGAGGCCGGCGGCTGCTGCGGCCGACCGCTTTTGCTGGTCCCGCCCGACCAGCAGCACGCCGGCCAATTCGTCATGCAAGTCGCCGAAAGCCTGCCTCAGGACGGCCCGGTTTTCCTCCGTGTCGTCGCGGCGGGTGATGCACACCACGCGGTTGCCACGGGACTGCGCGTCGGTGACGAACGATCGCCACAGCCCGGGGGCCGCCGTGAACGTGCCGTCGAAGTCGAGAGAGATCGTCAGGCCGCGAGACTCTGACCGGTGGGCCATCACGCTCCGGGCCTGCTTCCAGAGCGGCAGCGACCGGATGCCGGCCGTGCTCTGCGGGTAGGCCGGGTAGGTGACGGCCGAGATGTCGTAGAGGCCCGACGCGCGGAACACGGTCCGCACGACGTTGCCCTTCTCGTCCTCCGTCCAGGTCTCGCCGTCGGGGGCAGCCGTGAAGGCGAAGCTCGCGCCGGTGATCGTGCGATCTTCCACGAGCATCGCGAGGTCGCGACCGTGGGTCGTCGGAATCGGGGTGTGAACGTATTCGAGGCCCTTCAAGGCCTTGCGGATTTCGAGGCGGCCGTTCGTCGTGCGGCCCGTGATCAGGTGCGACAGGTGATCCGTGAGGAACGGCACATCGAGCTTGCCGCGTGGATCGTTCGCTTTGCGGTCGACCAGTCCGTCGAAGGCCGTGGGCGCGAACTTCTCGCGGAAGCCTCCAAGATCTACGGAGAACGAATCCCACGGCGGCGAGATTCCGGTGATCACTGGGGGCTCGCCGTCGCGAGTCTGGACGGTGATCGCGTCCGGGTAGTCGGCCGTGAGGAGGTAGCGGCGCTCGATTGCGGTGGTCATGTGGTCCCCCCTGTTGAATCCGTGGAGAGTGGTGTGGCCGAAAGTTCTGAGGTCAGCTTGCCGACGGTGAACTCGGTTGGCTCGTCGTTCATGTAGACGCGCACGAGGGCCGCCGGCTGCTCCGGCGTGGCCTCGATGGCGAACGGAGAGCCATCGACGCCGAGTGTCCCGGACGTCATGAGGTGCTCGATCACGCCATCGGCTTCGGCCCAGTACACGCGCTGGCCGACCGTGAAGCCGCCGGCCGCCGGCACGCTCTCGCCCTGGCTGTCGTCGGCTCCTCCCGGCACCGGATCGGCGACGGCCCCGGCCGGTGCCTTCTGCGCCTGATTCGCAGCCATCTGGAGCGTGGAGAAACCAAGCTGCAGGAACGTCTTGTCGGCCTCTGGCTCCTCCAGGAGCGGAAGATCCTCGAGGTCGCGAATCTCGTTTGGCGTGATGGCCGACATCGCAAACAGCGCCCGGTACAGATTCGCCCTTGCCACCGAATCGCCGCGGAGCAACGCCCGGTTGTCGAGCTGGAAGAACGTGTTCTCGCCGTAGGTGTCATTCAGCCAGAGGTTGACGGCACCCTCAAAACGCTTCTGCCACGGCAACAGACACCACACCTGCGCCGCGAGGTTGTCGGCCTCTGGGCTGCCATACCGCTGGGCCTTCGCATCGCCGACGAGTGAGGCCGGTACGCCCCAGTGGCTGCACACCTCCGGCAGGATGGATTCGCGGAGCTGCTGATACTGGCTCTGCTCCATCGTGTTGGACTGCATCGGCACGAGCTTGTCGCCGTTCGTCATCACGGCCGGAACGCCGCGATTCTCGCCGCCGTAGAGGTCGCGGAATTCGCTGCGATAGCGGGCAGCCGTAGTGTCATCGAGTCGCTTCGCGGTCTCGATCACGAAGTCGGGTCGCGCCCCGTTCTTCCAGTGGGCCATCGCCGCAGTATCCAGTTCGCGCGCCAGACTGATTGCGGTCGAGAGCGTGTCAGTGGCCGGTGTGCCGGTGATCCCGTTGTCCCCCAGCCATCGGAAGTGCAGCACCTCACTCTGCTGGAGACGCGACCAGCGGCCCTTTTCGTCGAACCATTCGTAGCCGAGCGTGTAGTCGTCGAGCTGCGTGGTCCGCATGCGGCGCGGGTGCAGCGGGATCAGGTGGGTCATCGAGCCGCGGATGCCGGACACGACCCTCGCAAAGCCGCCACCGTGGAGCGCCGTCCAATAGCCCTGGAGCGTCCAGAAATCAAACGGGCTCTGCCATGGGTTTGGCCGCACGCGGAGAGCCGCGACGCATTGCCGGTTGACGCTGGTCGCCGGATCGCCGAAGCCCTGTACTGCGTCGAGTGTCTTGCCGCCCAGCCGCACCTTCAGTCGCGGCGACATGCACCCGATCGCCTGCGCGATGAATCGGCACACCGCGAACACACTGGACACCCGGACGGCAACGTCCGGATGGACTCGGCGGTGCGCCGTGTTGCCCCACGCCATCGGATCGAGCAGCGTGCTCGTGGCGATTGCAGAGCGCACGCCGCCGCGAGACGGCCTCCGCGAGGCCGGGCGTTCGGAACTCTTCGCCCGCCGTGGGGCCGCTTTGCTGGCGCGTGGCATGCGGCCATCGTTTCAAACGGCCACCGACTGGCCCTATAGGCCGTTCACCAAAGACGCTGCAGGAAGGGGCCGTCGTCGGGACGTTCCGACAGTTCCGCGTCTTTTTCCATGGCGGCAGCGAACGCGTTTACCGCCGCCACGATCCCGTCAATCTTTTCCGGCGACTTCTCCTTGTCGGGCTTAATCATGCCGGTGGAGTCCTCTACCCAAACGAGATTGTTTGCGTTGAATAGGAGGATGGACGATTCGTAGCCGAACGTGCCCTCGACGACGTTACCCTCAAGCATCTTCGACGGCGCATTCATGACGGTGGTGCTGGGCCGCACCGCTTTCAGGCCGATCGACTCCTCCTCGAGCATCGACGCAATCGGGCCTATCTGCCATGGGTCTGCGCAGACCAGCGCGATCTTGTGCTTGCGATCAAACTCCGCGATGTCGCGGCCCACGATCTTGTGGCTGAGCCGGGCCCCCGGCGTGACCGTCAGCCATCCCTCGCGCGCCCAGGTCGAGTACGGGATGTTGTCTTTCGTTTCGCGCTCGCGGACCGTTTCCTCCGGCACCCAGTATTTCATGATGGCGTAGTACGAACCGTCGGCCAGCTTGAACAGGAAGCACGCGGCTGTCATGTCAATGTTGCTGGCGACGTCGATACCGCAGACACACGTAAGGCCAGTCAGGTCGGGCCGCTCCTTCCTACAGTTGGCAAAGTGCTCGCCCGGAAATGCCCTGTTGTCTGGGGCGGTCCACACGTTCAAGGAGTAGCGCAGCCACTTCGAGAATTTCCGCGGGTGGGTGAGCGCGTCCTCGTAGTCAGAGCGAAACTCGTCTTCAGTGAATGCCGTGCCCATGGCCGGGTTGGCCTTTGCCCACGTGGCCGGATCGTGCGGATCGTCGGCTTTCGGGTCGGCCCCGAAGATCACCCCCAGCAGGCCCGTGTTTACCGATGGGTCTTTGATCGCCAGCTCCGTCGCCTCCCACCACTCCCAGCCGATGCCGTTGCGGTTATCGCCGGCCGTCGAGATCGATCCGATGATCGCGTTCGGGATGCCGCGCGTGGCGTACATGATCGTGTCGACCAAGTCTGGCTTCTTGAAACTGTGGATCTCGTCGAGCAGCACCAGTCCGTTGATGCCCTCCGAGACTTTCGCGTCGGCGGATAGGCAGCGGATTTCCTTGCCGTTCCGCTTGTTGCGGATCAGGTACTTGTGATCGACGACGTCGAACACTGGCTCTAGGATCGGCGACGCCTGGATCGAATCGCGCACCATCCGCCACATGGTGCGGGCCTGATCCTTCACGTTCGCCGCGAGAAAGACGTCCATGCCGGCCACGGTGTTCGCGTATTGGACAATCTGCGAGCAGCTGGTCGTCTTCCGATTTTTCTTCGGCACGAACACGGAGAACCGGCGAAACCGGAGCCTGCCGTTTGGTCGCCGCCAGCCGAAGAGCGGGTAGAGCACGCGGTCGCGAAACCACGGGATCGGCGATACGCGCACGATCTCGCCGCCCTCCGCACGGTGGCGGCAGCACTTTTCGATGAACCGCCGCGGCTTGTCTGCCTCCTCTGCGCTCCACACAAACCCCGGCACGAACTCGGGCCTCGAGGTCGGATCGACGAACAGGGACTCAGGAGGCGGCCCGTAGTCCGGCTCAGCCGAATTCGGCGAGCGGGTCAGTCTCTTCCTCATCCTCGATCTCCGGGAGTCTGGCCGATGAGGCGGCTGTAAGGCCAAAGTCGCGCGCGAGGCTGACCCAGTCGTTGCGAGCGGCACGGGCCAGCCGGGCAATCGGGTTGGCGACAGGACCGCGTTCGGTCGCGACCACAAAGCCTTCGCGTGACAGCTGGCCGTCGAGCACTTCCAGTTCCGCATGCAGGCGGCAGAGCAGGGCGAACGCGTCGGCGCTCTCTGGCGTGAGACGGCCAGACTCGATCAGTGCAGGGGCCAGACGTTTCCACATGCCGGCTGCCGGCTTGATTTTCGCGAGCCCTGTCGGCATGCGCACCGGGCCAGAATCGGTACGGCGAGCAGCGCGCAGGGTATTGCGGCCGTCCGCGGAACGCTGGCTCTTTGGGTCGGCGACGGGGCCTCGGGAACCCATGATTACTCCCTCCAAAAATGGGCCAAAACCCGACACAAACTCACGTAGAGGCAGCGTGGGGTCTTCCCTTGAAGCGGCGTTTTTTGGCGCGACCCACCCCGGTTTGCGTCGTTCGCGTTTGTTTTTCCGGTGTCGTTCATCTCAGTTCGTGCGTTTTTGCCGCTGTTCCGTGCGTGTTTTGCGCCCATGGCAGCTGCCGCAGAGCCATTGAAGGTTTGCTTCGTCGTCGCTGCCTCCGTCTTCGAGTGGGATTCGATGGTCGGCGTGGCCGTTCTTGCCGTAAGCCACACGCCCGCAGTCCTGGCACGTGTAGGCGTCGCGGATGGCGACTCGCACACGCCGCTCCTTCCAGTCGGCGGTGCAGTAGTGCGCGTGCTCCTTCGTGCTCTGGACACGCATGTACTGCGGCGGCCTCCATTGGTTTAAGCGGGCAGGCATTGCGCTCTCTTGTGGGAAGACGGCAACTACGGCGCGACGGGCCAAGGGATCGGGCCTTCGCCTGAGTAGACGCTCGGCAGATCGCGAAGCGCCTGCCGGTACGCGGCCCATGCCGCTTGATCCACTGGAGCGTCGGCTACCTGAGTCCAATCGCTCGCTGAGAGCCGCTCGTTACGCTCGCGTCGAACGTCCGCGAGATCATGCCGCTCTGGCTCGTACTGCCAGCCTGCGGGGAGTTGATCGTCTGGAATCGCCGTGCAGCCTTCCGGCGGCGTCCAGCCTGCGGGAACGTCAGCGCGGACGAACGTCACGACGCGACCGGCAGCGTTGAGAATTGCGAGAGAGTTTGTCATTAGTACCACACCGTTATGCGGACAATGCCATCGGCACCGTTGCCACCTGCGCCAGAGGAAAAGCCGTTGACGGAAGCACCACCACCGCCACCACCGCCACCGGGGAACGCCCCGCTACTGCCATTGCCACCCGCGCCACTGGCATTGCCTGCGCCACCAGCACCGCCGTGACCGAGATAGCCGTACACCCACGGATCGCCGCCGTTGCCGCCCGGCGCGGTGCCGCCGGTAGAACCGAAATTCGTGTTTGAAAACGGGGAGATTCGTCCGCCGCTGCCGCCGTTTCTCGCGGTGTTTACCGTGTCGATCCCACCACCGCCGCCGCCGCCTGAGGCCGCATTGGCGGCTTCCGAGCCACTTGTCGCCGCAGCCGATGTGCTGCTCGCGCCGCCAGAACTGCCCGGAAACTGCGCAAAGTTTGACCCAGCGGTTCCGTTCGTTGCGGTGCCACCACCGCCAGTTCCGCCAGCGGTCGCCATGCACAGATTGTTGTTTAAAGCACCACCGACCGCAGCGTAGCGGACGTAACTGACGCCGCCTGCCGTGCCAGCAACTCCGTCCGAGTCGTCTGTTGCTCTAGCAGCCCCGCCAGCCCCGCCAGCGCCAACGCCTATAATCAGGTCGCGTGACGTTAGGAGAGCAGCCGGGAACGTGACTTCTCCGCGCCCACCGCCAGAGCCGCCACCACCTCCAAATCGCTGATTTCCAGCGGCGAATCGACGCCCGCTGCCACCACCACCGCCGCCTGCGATGCACTCAAACCGTACTGCTCTGGCTGTCGCCGGAAGCGTCCACGCCCAAGGGCCGTTGTTTCCGGTCGCGCCGGACGGTGCCGTTGTGCGAGTGAACTCAAACACCTCGCCAAGCGGAGCATAGGCCGAATCGCCGCGAAGGAACGTAGTGTTGCTCGCCGAGCCGCTGCCAAGCCTCGCCGCGTCCATCGTGCCGCTTGTAACGTCTTGTGCGCTATGCCCGTGAGAGAGGGGTGTGCGAGCATCCGAGAGCCGAGCATCATTGCCTTGGCACGCCGTGCCGCTGGTCGTCCCGTAGGCGACGCTCACGGTGCCAGACGAGACGCCAAGGCCAGCGCCGACAATCACGCCGCCGAGCGTCGAAGTCGTGGCGTTGGGCAGCGTGTAGGTGGAAATCGTGACCGCGCCGGTCTGCCCGTTCACAGACTGCACGGGTGCAGCCGCAGCCGCCCTAGCCGTCGTGTGGTAGAGGTTCGTCGTGCCTTCGGTTATGCCATCCGTCGTCGGCTTATTCGCGACGTTCGCCCAATCGCGAGCCATGTAGTCAAGCAGGCGGCTGTTTACCTGCGAATACGCTGGACGCTGATTCAGGATGTTCGACAGCAGCGAAGCGAAGGTGTTGGAGGTGTTTGTGAGCACCCAGGACTGAGGCGATCCAATCGTCGGAAACTCATTGACCGCCAGCGTCATGAAGTATCCGCCGGTGCCGTTCGTGGGAGACGCAATCCCGGTGCTTGTCGTCGTGCCCCAGCCGACGATCCGGTTGTCGGCATCGATCAATGCGACTTCCAGAGACGCATAGGCGAGGGCATAGCCTGGGTAGTCGGTCAGCCCCTTATTGACTGAGTTTTCAACACTGACCGATACGGTCGTTGCCGGAAACTGCATTGTCGCCAGCACCGCGAGATCGCCAGATGAGCCGCCGGTCGCGTAGGTCGGAGTCAGGAGAACATTCGGAAACCCTGATCTCTCAAGGCGGATTACGCCGCTGACGTACACGGCGCGGATCGGGTAGACGGGAGTGAACGGCAGGCGCGACAGAGAAACCGTTCCGCTGGTAATTGCGGAAGCGTCGTGCGCATGGGAAATTGGTGCCTTGCCCGCGAGCGAGTTGGTAACGGTGCTCGCGAAGTTCGCGTCGTTCGCCAGTGCGGCGCTCAACTCCTGGAGCGTGTTCAGACTCTCGGGGGCCGCACCCACGACAGAAGCCACCGCCGCCGTCACGTCGCTCGTGCGGGCGATGTTGGCCGATAGCCGGGCGTCGGGGAGGATGCCCGACACCAAGGCCGAGGCGTCGGTCGTCGCGGTAGCATTGCTGCCCGCAGGCCCGGCTGGTCCCGCTGGGCCTTGGATTCCTTGGATGCCTTGGATTCCCTGCTCACCGCGCTCGCCTTGCAAACCGCGCTCGCCTTGCGGGCCGGTGTCCCCGGCCGGGATCGTGAAGTTAAGAACGGCCGCACTCGAAGTGCCGACGTTGACAACCGATGCCCAGCTGCCCGGCGGAGCCGTCGTTACGGTTCCGACAGTCACCGTAGCCGCCGCGCCCGGCGTGCCAGCAGGACCAATGCCGCCGGTCACGTTTGCCTCGATCTTGACACCGGAAGACGAAACGGTGATCGGCGCATCAGTCGCCGTAACCTCGATGCTCATCGCATCACCTCACACACGCCTTCGAAGGCCCTCCTCTTTGCATCGCCGGGGGCCGACCAGTTGATCCGCAACCCGAGCGTGCCGGGCGGCAGTTCGCCGGCCTGCGCGTCGGTCAGCGACAGGTTGAACTTGCCAGCCGCAGCATCCACAACCGTGATCTGTGGTGTTGCGAGCGATTGGCCGTTCGTGAGCGAATAAATCTCCGCCGACCACGTGTAACCGACGATCGAGATCGACAGGTCTAGCAGGGTCGAGTAGTCGTCGCCTCGCACGAAAGCGACGTGGAGCGGGCCCGGCAGCTGGGGAGCGGTAGCCATGCCCGGAGGGTAAACGTCTGGCACCGACTGGCCCTATGGACGCCTCAGGCCGGCAAGTTGCTGTCGCAGCTCTTCCTGCGACGGGTCTTTCCGCCTTGTGACGTCCATCCATGCTCTCCCCCTCCGTGGGATGTAGGCCAATTGATCGCGTAAGCGCCGTTGCAGCGTGTTTCGCGAAACTCCGATGGCGTCGGCAATGTCTTGGAGGCTGCGTCCAGCGCGCATCAACCGCTCCACGGCTTTGGCCTGTACGGCTGTCAGAGCCAGCGGCTTGGAATCGACGATCCTTCCAAGCCTGTCTCGCACGAGGTGCCGCCGGTTCCTGCACCAGTTTCTAGAAACGTCGCGCTGCATGCTGGCCTCCCTGCCTGCAAGTGTGCCCGTGGTCAACCACAATCGCGGTGGAACGTCGCCTCGTGTTCGGTGTGCTCGAGGTCGAAGGCCGTGACCGCCACGGCCAGCGCGGCCCACCGATGCTTGGAAATGCCCCACAGCGGCCCCGGGGCCTTCTTCGTGCCGACCGGGCCGAACCGGTCGATGAGGGCTTGCCGGATGTTGCCGTCCTTCGCGCGCGGCGATCCGCATATGTGCAGCTTGACGTCACGCCGCGGAACAAGCCGCACGTCCGTGAGCATTGCCATCCGGCCGATCGAGAACACCGTCTCAAACACCTCGCGCCCAACGGCCATGCCGAACGATTCGATCCACTCGACGGCAACTTCGCGGCAGGGGCCAATAAGTGGCAGAAGCCGATAATCGCAGTTCGGCGCGTCTCCGCATCTCACGACTTGCGAGCCGTCCCATACCACCCAAGCGAACTCGCGCGGGCCCGGGTCGATGCCGCACACTTGGTTCCTCACGCCGCCGGCTCCTGTCCTGGCGTTTCGGAAAGTTGGCTCCTGTTGGCGAACGTGGCGAGCGTGATTCGCTCCCTGGCCTCTCGTGCTAGCTGAAACAGCCGCACGGCTGTCCGTGACTCCAGCCTGTCAACGTCGTGGTTCAACTGCATGCACCGCATGTCCAAGTCGAAAAGGCTCTGAGCGGAACGCAGTCCGACCATGTGACTTTCCGCGAGCATACGGCTCTCCTCGACGTCGATGACGAGCCGATCGCCGCTCCATGCCGGCTGCATCGTCTCGACCATCCGCTCTGCGGTGCGCCGGGCCGACGCGATCTGCCGATAGGCATCGTGAATCCACGCCAGCTGCGGCCAAGGCGATTCCTTCGACCGCTTCACTTCGCGCAGGGCCTCGTAGAGCACGCCCTGGTCCAGGCCAGAGAGGTCGTCGTGCCACAACTCCTTTTCCGCCTGCCTCAGCTCCAGGAGCGGCCAGAGGTCATTGATCGTTTCGCGGTTGTCGTCCCAAGTTCGCTCGCTCACAGGTTCCCCCTCCGTGGTGCCTTGCCTGCGACCGCAACGGCGCGGCCGTTCCGTGGTTCCTTGGGGTCGGCGAACTCGCCGGCCCTGATTCGATCGAGGTACTCGAAAAACCTCGTGACCGGCAGCGGCCTGTCGAAGAACCTCCGGCTTGGCAGCAGGCCGAGCGCCTCATTGGCCCGCTGGAGCCATCCAGGGCTCGCTGCAAGGTCAACCCAGCCGTCGGGCGGTGACAGGTGCCTCCAGGGCTCAGCCCGCTCTGTGGCGTTCCAGGCGGCCGCGAACTCCGTCCAGGCGTCGAGAGCCCATCCACGGGCATGCTCGTCGGGATCGGACGCTACCGGCTTCCCCTGCATCGCCTTCACGACCTCGCCCGCGGTGTGTGTGTGTGTATTCTCTTCTAGGATAAGGGAAGGATTAGGGGCGATCGGTTTGCGATCGGTTTGCGATACCGCCTGCGATCGCTCTGCGATCCGTTTGCGATCCGTTTGCGATACCTCCTGCGACCCCCAGCGGGCCTCATTCCCCTTCCTTCCGGCCTCAGATTTCTTCGCCGACATCTCCGCGACTGCCACACGCTCACGCTCCAGGCGGTCGTGGCTGAGCCGGCCGTCGTCGAGCACCGTGAGCCGCGACCGGATCTGCTGCCAGTCCTCCGCATCGAGTCCTCCAGCGATCCGTCCGCAGGCAGCCTCATTGTCGGGCAGGCCTCCGCGAGTCCAGGCGAAGCACAAGAGCCGCATGTAGGCCCCAAAGCATGCCGGTGTCATGTCGACGCAAGACGCTATCAGGTCGTCGCAGAAGAGCGGCAGGACGTGGTGGCTATCTGGTTTGCGTGCCATCCGTGGCCTCCTTTTCGTAAACGGCCTGCAAGTGCCCGCTGTCGCCGCGGGCCTGCCGTCCTGTCTTCCGGATCAGCCGCCGCCGCTCCATCGCGGCCAGCCGCCGCCAGACTTCGTCGCGCGTCATCCCGGCCCGGGCCGCGATCAGGTCGCGGTGAGCCGGCCCCAGCTCCAGGGCTTCGAGGATCTGGGCTTCGTGTGTGCCGATGCAGTCGGCCACGGCCACGGCCGCCGCCCTCGAGGTCGACGGATCGGTCTGGCGGAACAGCGGGCCGTAGTCGGGATTCTGCGAGTAGTAGTCGCTCATGTCGCAAGCCTCCTCGCCACAGACACGGCTGCCTCAAGATGATCAAGCGTGTAGTGCAGGTGCCCATACCGCTTGACAGCTGGACGCGGCAGATGGGCGATAGCGCGCCGCAGCTGCCATTCCGTGAGACGCCGCCCGGCCTTCTCGGTCGCGTCCAGCAAATCGCTCCGCCGCAGCCAGTCGCGGCACTGGTCGCCACGCATTCGAGCGAACGTCGGCCACTGTGCCATGCTCACAGTTCGTCCTCCTCGTGGTCGTCGTCGTCGGCGTCTGCCTGCTGCTCGCGCTTGTCCGCGAGCCAATCGAGCACTTCGTCCTCCCACTTGTCCGCAGTCGCTTGGCCGACGCCTGGGACGTCCGTGATTCCTTGGACATCAGGCACGTTCCCAGCCCGCACGTTCTCGAAGTCCTCGACAGTGTGTATGCCGCAGTCTGCGAGGGCCTCAGCTTGCTTTGGCGTCAGTTTCAGGACTTCTGTGATGTCGGTCGACATGAAGTCGTCGCCCATCGGAAGCGCCATCTGCGGGTCTGGCCCGCGCCGGATCGACTCCCTGAGCCGCGCAACGGCCTCCTGCCACATGCTTTTGGCTGCCGATGCCGCGGCCTTGGCCGTCTCGTAGTCGCCCTCCAGGCGGTCGCAAGTGGCTTCAAGACTGCGGATCTCCTGGTAGTGCTTTGACTCACGCTCAGACAGGGCCGGAGTCTGCTGCTCTGCCTCCTCGACCTTCGGCTTCTTCTTGGCCTTTATCATGCGTCACCCCCATTTCCGGCCGCAGCGGCCTCGACGATCTCGCCGTCAGCCGTGGTCATGGATTCCACTCTCCGCAAGATGTAGGACTTCGCGGCATCGAGGTCGGCATCGTCGAAGAGGCCGTCGTCGTGGTGGCCGTAGGCACGCTTGCGGATCTCCTCCAGCTCGTCGAGCGTGCCGGCAGCAGCGACCGCGGCCGCGATTCCGTCAAGGGCCTCCACCTTCGGGCTCTTGGCGGGCTTCGGGGCCGCCAGCCGCTTCGACGCCTTCGCCGCAGCCGTGGCCGCGGCGGTCTTGGCGGCAGCTGCAGCCGGTTTGACCTCTTCAACGGCCGTGGCATCGACGATCCGAGAGGCCTCGTCGTCGTCGAAAATGCCCACGAAACCGAACGCGAGCCGGGCGCACTGAATCATGGCCTTGTGCCTGAGCATCCGCCGCGGGTGCGATCCCCACGGGCCGGTATTCCGCTTGCACTCCGCGAAATACTCCTTCACGCGGATCGCGTGCGACCGATCCTTCCGGTAGATGACGCACTCGACCCACGCCGGCACGGCACCGCCAACGGTCTCTGCCTCGACGAAGTCAACGCCGTCGAACTGCTCGTGACTGTTGATGATTCGCGCCCAGCCGTCGACGCCGACGACCGGCACGATGCCGTTGTTCTGGTGGGGGAAGGCGTAGATTTCCTTCGTCCACGGGTTCAGGCCGTACTGGTCGGCCACGATCAGCAGGGCCATCATCTGCTCGTTGCTGACCTCTGGCCCGTCTTTTTGCCTGAACGCCGTGGCTTTCAGCGTGCTCAACATCTTTGCCGGCTCCACGCTGTAGCGGCTGGCGATCTTCGCAAGCAGGCTTGGGGCTGCCGATGCAATCTCTGTGGTCATGGGTCTTCTTCTCCTTCTTCGTGGTTACTTCAATCTCAGGACTCGGAACGTGCTCTCAGTGCGGAACTGATCGGCCAGCGTCGGGTTGGCAGCCGTCAATGCCTTCGTGTCGATGCTCTTGCGCGTCTGGGCCTTGAACGTGGCGAGCACCTTGCCGCCATGTGCAATCGAAGACGCGTCGCGGAACGCCACCTTCAGCCGGTCCTCGATCGAGCCGATCCGCTCCTCGAGGTCTTTCGCCTGCTCCCGGAGCGCCCGCAGCTCCTCGACGTCGTCGGCCAGCTCGCCGGCCACCTCAACCGTCTCGCCGTTGTCGCGGGCCCAGAGCCGGGCCGCGTCGGCCGCGTTGATCGGCTCGGGCGGGATGCCGGCCCTCACGTGGTCATGCCAGAAAGCCGCTTCGGCCTCGATGATGTCGCCGATGAACTCGTCGTCGCGGTCGACCTGGTAGACGCGGAAGTCGCTCGCCCCGATCAGCACCGGAACGAACGCCAGAGCCGCCCCGGTGACGGCCATGTAGTGGGCCACCTGGGTCTGGTAGTAGGCCGGGATCTCTCCCGTCCCCGGCTCACCCCAGCCGTCGGCCGAGCGTGCCGTTTTGCACTCGACCACGGCCGGCAGCTCGGGTGCCCAGCCGTCCAGGCTGGCGAGCATGAAGCCGTGACGCGGGTGCCGCTTGATGCCATCCTCTCGGATGACGCGGATGCCGTGCCGCTCGGCAAACTCACGGAGGATGACGGGCTCCAGGAGCGTGCCCCACCGCATCGGCTCACTCTCGGGCTGCGGAGGGGCCTGCCCGGTCTTCTCCATGTACACGTCGAGCGGCGTCTTCCACTTCGACAGCCCGAGGATCGCGGCAACATCGCTGCCGCCGATCCCCGTCCGCCGCTCTGCCAACCATGCTTCGCGAGTGTTTTCCATGGTCAGAACCCCGCGATGTCAGAGGTTCGTGCGACCAGCTGGCCGTATTCGCCGTCGAGGTCGATGACCACAGTCGACTCATCGATCCGAAGCACGCGTCCAGCCCACCGGCGGCCAGCGCTCTCGCCGTTGACCCAGTCGCCCACCGACGGCATGTGCCGACCGTAAACGTCCTGCATCCCCGCAATGGCCCCCGCGGCCTCCGCGTCACCCGGCATCCGATCCGACACGTTTTCAGCGTTCATTCTTCAGCTCCTCTTGCTCCCTGAGCCACTCGTCGCGCACCCACCTCCAGACCTCAGACCTGTGAATCACGATATGCCGCGGGGCCTCGATCCCGATCCGAATCGTGTCGCCGCGAATGTCGAGAACGGCCACCGTGATTTCGGTGCCGTCGGCAAGCGCGATGACAAACGATTCCTGTTCTTTCCGCCGCAAAGTCAGCATGAAAAAAGCCTGCCGGCCGTCCGTGACCGGCAGGCACTCCCATCCGTGAGGTTTGCACCGCAGGCCACGTTGCGGCCGTCGGTGTCGTGATTCGCTTTGCCGAGAGGCATGGCGTGCGATCCGTCGCTCGTCGATTCCTTGACGCTGCGGTCAGCAGCGGTGATCGCTCACGTGAGCGTCACGGGGAGGGGTTGTATGGCGCACCGACAATGGTGTCAACACCATTTTCCAGCAAACGGACAAATGGCTAGAATCGCGGGCGTTTCAGGGAATCACGACACCACAGGAGGGTGATGCCATGACGGAATTTGCACCGCGACAGGGGGCCGGATGCCATGGCTGCGGATCGTGCCGCTGCGCCGCGACGCTTGAAGGGTTAGTCCTACGGCTCGAAGAGGCCGTGGCTCAACTGACGAGCCTGCACGAAAGCCGTGTCAAAGAGGGGAAGACGCTCGACAAGATCATGGAGCGATACGATCGGCAAGATGCCATTCACGCCGCCTACATGAAGTTGGCATGGGATAATCGTCTTTCCGCTACTGGCGAACCTCTTTGAGCACGACGTTCGGTGTCATAGAGAAGCACCGTGGAACGTGCGGGTGTGCCGTGATCGCATAGTACACCTGATGCACGACGACTTTTTTGCTGCCAGCGTGCGGCACAACCATTTCGCCTACGCGCGGCACAGATGAACACACGGCGATAAACTGCGTGTCAGTTGCTTCAGTGCCGTCGGGCGCGAGATAGACGAAGCTGACTGGTATTTCAGGCATCATCTCGTCACGCTCCACTGCGTCGCCCGCTGCGCGGCGGCGAGATCAGCCGATCGACCGTGACGCCCAGGGCGTCGGCGATCGCTTTGGCGGTGGACACCTTCGGGTCATTGAGCTGGTACAGCGTTGCCCGTCCGACCCCGGCCCTTGCTGCAAGCTCATCAAGCCGCACGCCTCGCCTTTTGGCCATTACCTCGATTCGCTGGAATAGCGCTGATGGTGGGCGGACTCTTGGTCGCCCAACGGGCTGCCGTTCACTTACCGTAGCCATGTTGACCTCCTGTCAGGCGCGAGCCTGTTTCGCGGCCTCGATCATGTCGGACAGCCGGCCCTTCGTGATGCCGGCAGGAATGCGGATGCCAAGGTTTTCCGCGTAGGCGATCTGCTTTTCTGATGGGGCGTCGGCTCGCCACGATCCGGGCCAGCGCGGCCAGGACAGGACGCCTCCGGCGACGACTACGGCCGCCACTGCGGACGCTGCCATCCCGCCCTTTTCCGTGAACGGCATGACGCAAGCCATCACTGCAGACACGCCAATCGCGAGGAACAGACCGGCAGCGCGGACGAAGTAGACGAGTAACGCCGTGATGCCGGATTCCATGACAGGGGCTCCGATCGGCCGCGTGGAACGCTACAGCCCGCTGGCCTTTCGGCTGGCGGGCTGCGGTGTCCATTCCGGAAAGGGCTCCAATTCCAGGGCAGGATTGAAACCTTTGACAGTGGCGGGGACTGAAGCGAACCATCCAGTGACCATCCGTGTCTCGGCTAACCGGCACGGGCGGCGCAATCAGAACCCACACAAGGAAGGACAGCACCGCACGGAAGCGTGACCTATCCCTTTTGCG
>Ga0315904_10001004_pt1 | contig 44581 bp, 47 predicted proteins | sample LakEriMetagenome_6_FD_203529 | JGI IMG/M metagenome (GOLD analysis project Ga0315904, IMG submission 203529) | Freshwater fungal communities from buoy surface, Lake Erie, Ohio, United States - Buoy 12 MA120 | ecosystem: Environmental > Aquatic > Freshwater > Lake | place: USA: Lake Erie, Ohio... | reverse complement strand
TCGATTCATCGTGGCTGCAAGAGGTGCATCTGCGCCTCTGGAATGACAGCCCGTCATTCAACCCTGTTCACCCTCTGATCAGGGCATTCGGGCCTCGGGTTTTACACCACGCAAAGGGACGCGGCCTAAGCCATTATAAAGATTGACTACGTCAGATCCAACCTCAAAAGAAATTCCTCCACCAGTGAGGATCATCGACGAGATGGTTGTGCCGTTCCACTGAAAATTATTGGTGGCCCCGAAAGCGCCACTCAGGCCAGAGATTGGGTAGGAAATACCGTTTCGATTATATGTGCCATGAATGCCAATAACGCTGAAAAATACACCAGGAGCAGGTGTGACGTCCGCCGTTGTAAAGGTTCCCGAACCAAATTGATCCGAGATCTCCGTCGTGAAGCTCCAGGTCCAGGTTGTGATGGCCTGGGCCGCGGAAGCCTGAATCACCCCGGCTCCAAGCAAGCCGAGAGAGACACAAGTCAGGGAACGCATTATCTTTGCCATGGGAAATAGCCAGCGGAGAACAACAAATAGGTCCCACCACTCCCCCGGGCAGGCGCGTTTCTTAATATTTTCTCCCGATTCCCTCCTCTGTCGCGCCTGTCGGGGGCTGCCGCTGGCGCTGGCCCCTTCCCGCTGGCGGAGAGAACCCGACCCACCCCCGCGCCGCTCGAAGCTCCGAGGCCAGGCCAAGCGACACGCTCTCTCAGCCTCGCCAGCCGCCGCGCCGCTGTGACAGGCTTTGGCCACACCCCACGATCCCTTCCCTTCTCCCCGCGATGACCGCCGCCCCGTCCCGCCCCGACGCTGCAGCCGCTGGGCTGGCGGATGATCCCCGCTTCGACACGGTGATCCACCGCCGCCCCACCCGCGGCGTGCGCGTGGGCGATGTGTGGATCGGCAGCGCCCACCCGGTGGTGGTGCAGTCGATGATCAATGAGGACACCCTCGATGTGGAGGGGGCCACCGCCGGCATTCGCCGCCTCCACGAGGCCGGATGCGAGATCGTGCGCCTCACGGTGCCCTCCTTGGCCCATGCCAAAGCCGTCAAGGAGATCCGCCAACGCTTGGCCGACACCTATCGCCCCGTGCCCCTGGTGGCGGATGTGCACCACAACGGCATGAAGATCGCCCTGGAGGTGGCCCAGCACGTGGACAAGGTGCGCATCAACCCGGGTCTGTTTGTCTTCGATAAGCCCGACCCCAACCGGGCCGACTTCAGCGCCGAGGAGTTCGCCGCCATCGGCGAACGCATCCAGACCACCTTCGAGCCCCTGGTGAGCCTGCTCAAGGCCCAGGACAAGGCCCTCCGCATCGGGGTGAATCACGGCTCCCTGGCCGAGCGCATGCTGTTCACCTACGGCGATACCCCCCTGGGCATGGTGGAGAGCGCCCTGGAATTCATTCGCATTTGCGACCGGCTTGATTTCCACAACATCGTGGTGTCGATGAAGGCCTCCCGGGCACCGGTGATGATGGCCGCCTACCGGCTGATGGCCGCCCGCATGGATGCCGAAGGCTTCCCTTACCCCCTCCACCTGGGCGTGACCGAAGCCGGCGATGGGGATTACGGGCGCATCAAAAGCACCGCCGGCATCGCCCCCCTTCTCGCGGAGGGCATCGGTGACACCATTCGCGTCTCCCTCACCGAAGCCCCCGAGAAGGAAATTCCCGTCTGCTACTCCATCCTCCAGGCCCTGGGCCTGCGCAAAACCATGGTGGAGTATGTGGCTTGTCCCAGCTGCGGTCGCACCCTCTTCAACCTGGAGGAGGTGTTGCACAAGGTGCGCCAGGCCACGGCTCACCTTACGGGGTTGGATATCGCCGTCATGGGCTGCATCGTGAATGGTCCGGGGGAAATGGCCGACGCGGACTACGGCTATGTGGGCAAAACGCCTGGCACGATCTCCCTCTACCGGGGAAGGGAGGAAATCCGCCGGGTGCCCCAAGACCAAGGCGTGGAGGCCCTCATTGCCCTGATCAAAGAGGACGGCCGCTGGGTTGACCCCTGAAATCTGTTCATTTGGCACGGTTCGGCGCTACGTTGATCTCACGAACAGATTCATTTGAGGGCAATCCGGATGCTGAGCAGTCGCACCACCTTCGTGGTGCTTGTCGGACTCGGTGCCTGTGCAACCACGGCCGTCCTGGCCAGGGAAATGGCCCTGGCCCCCACTCCCAACCTCACCATCGCCGACAGCCCGAAAGAGGTGATGGACCAGGCTTGGCAGATTGTCTTCCGCGACTACCTCGACACCACGGGCAAATACACCCCTGATCGTTGGCGCACCTTGCGCCGAGAGCTTCTGGACCGGAGCTACGGCAACTCCAAGGATGCCTACGAAGCCATCCGAGGCATGCTCGGCACGCTGGATGACCCCTATACCCGCTTCCTGGATCCCCGAGAATTCAGGGAAATGCAGATCGACACCTCCGGAGAACTCTCGGGGGTGGGAATTCAGTTGAGTCTCGACAAAACCACCAAGGAGCTGGTGGTGGTCTCTCCCATTGATGGCTCTCCCGCCTCTCGGGCCGGCGTTCAGCCCAAAGACGTGATTGTCACCATCGATGGCAAAAGCACAAAGGGAATGAGCACCGAGGAGGCGGTCAAACTCATTCGCGGCAAAGCGGGCACCACCGTGAAGCTCACCCTGCGGCGCAAAGGAGCCCTGTTGGATGTGCCCTTGATGCGTGAGCTCATTGAGCTGCACGCCGTGGAGCATCAGGTCAACACCACTCCTGAGGGAGTGAAAGTGGGTTATATCCAGCTCAAGCAATTCAATGCCAACGCATCCAAAGACATGCGCGCGGCCTTGAAGGATTTGGAAGCCAAGGGCGTGCGGGGATATGTGCTCGACCTGCGCAGCAATCCCGGAGGTCTCTTGGTGGCGAGCATTGAAATTGCTCGTCAGCTGCTGAACGAGGGTGTGATCGTCTCCACGAAAACCCGGGACGGCATCCAAGATGTCAAGCGGGCCACAGGCCGTGCCCTTACCACCAAACCCCTGGTGGTTCTGGTCAATGAGGGCTCCGCGAGCGCCAGTGAGATTCTTTCTGGTGCCCTGCAAGACAACAAGCGGGCCATCCTGGTGGGCCAGAAGACCTTCGGCAAAGGTCTTGTGCAGTCTGTGCGCAGCCTTTCCGATGGATCAGGTATGACGGTGACCATTGCCAAATATCTCACCCCAAGCAATCGGGACATCCACAAGCACGGCATTGATCCAGATGTTACGGTTAAATTTACAGAAAAAGAACTCAAGACACTGAAATTAGAGGATCTGGGCACACGTCGTGACGGGCAATACAGGGCGGCGGAAAGCAACTTGCTTAAACAGTTGCAAAAGAAAACCGCCGTGAGCGAAGAATACGTGCCCGGCAGCGCCAATTTGCCTGCCGCCCTCAAGAGCCAGTAACCCTTGCCCCGTCAGAGCGAGATGGCTGATCCCACCCATTCGCCTGAGCCAGGCAGATCCACTGAGGGGATCAAGACCGCTGGTCCAAGCCCAGTGTCCATGGCTAGCCAAGACCGCGTCGGCTTGGTTGCCGCACGCGCCGAAGGATTTTGGAGCCACAAGCCTTGGTGGTGCCAGCCCTGGTCGATTCTTACCACCGGTGTGGTGGGGATGGCCGCCGATGGTCTTGTCTTCCGAGTGCTGCCCCTTCCCTGGTGGCTCGGGGTGGGGCCCGTGGTGGCCATCCTGGGGTGGTGGCTTCTTTTTTTGGTGATTGTGCCGGCGGGAGCTAGCCACGACTCCTCCCGTTGAGAGCACATCATGGCTCTGCACAGTTTTCTCCTGTCAGGGCGACGTTTGGCTTGTCATCTTTCTCTCCATGGGTTAGGTTGCGTCGGCCGTGCCGGAGTTAAATACATCAAGCAAAGTTGTCATTGCCCTATTCTTTTAATTTTTCCTCTCCCTTTGAATCCAAGGATTTCCTCCTAACCCCCTCATCACCATCAATGCCAGCCGCGAGAAGAGATTCCAACAAATCGATCGACTTACTTGTACCTTGTTTCAATGAGGAGGCTTCAGGGCCCTATCTGCTTCAGGAGCTCACGGCAACGATCCAAGACTTTCGCGCCAATGGGCATCCTGATTTCCGATTCCGTTTGATCATTGTTGATGATGGCAGCACGGATCAAACTGTTCAGGTTTTTGACGACTTAATACGGAAATCCATCGTGATTGATGGAGGAAAAATCATCGAGCTCAGCCGCAATTTTGGCAAAGAAGCCGCCATCCTTGCAGGCCTCACAAACTGCGATGCTGACGCCTGCATTATTCTCGACGCCGATCTGCAGGATCCGCCTTCGTTGATCCCGATCATGATCCATGAATGGCTGGATGGCTATCAAGTTGTCAATGCTGTCCGCAGTGATCGTTCCAGTGACACCGTTGTCAAGCGCATGAGCTCCAACGCCTTTTATTCTGTCTTTCTTAGGCTGAGCAAGTTGCAGGTTCAATTGAACGCCTCTGATTATCGCCTGCTGGATCGAATGGCGATCCAGGCGATCTTGTCTTGTCAAGAGCGCGTACGCTTCTCCAAAGGTTTTTTTGCTTGGATTGGCTTTCAACAAAAAAATATTACGTTCTCCCGTCCACAGCGTAAGGCTGGTTTCACAAAATGGAATGAGTGGAAACTATGGAACTATGCATTGGATGGCATTTTCAGTTTTTCAACGGCTCCATTGCGGGTGTGGAGCTACGTGGGACTGACCGTCACAATCGCGGCGTTTGTCGTGGGCTTGATGGCGGTCATCAGAGTCATTTTCTTTGGAATTGATGTTCCTGGCTATGCATCGATTTTTTTTGCTGTGACCATGCTGGGAGGACTGCAATTGATTGGAATCGGCATCCTGGGGGAATACATTGGCCGAACATTTATTGAGAGCAAGCAACGGCCACTTTATGTGATTAAGCGTTTGGAAGATATTTCATAAAGTCACAGCGAGATTTCCTTCCAAATTGCTGAATGCCTCCACCATCGATGAAAGCACTTCCCATCAAAAGACTCTCCCGCTATGGAGCTGTTGGCATCTTGGCCACCATCCTCCATACCTCCGTGCTGGTGGCCCTGGTCCGTCTGGCGATGCTCCAGACCGGCCTGGCCAACCTGCTGGCCTTCGTGGTGGCGTTTGTCTTTTCCGCATCCGCCCAACAGGCATTCACCTTCAACGACCGGTTGGCGGGTCAAACGCTAAAAAAACGCAGTTTGGCCATTTTGTTCGCTGTCAATTGTCTCATGGCCTATGTCCTGGGCTCCCTCGTGCGGGGTCCGTGGATCATTTTTTTAGCGCTTGGTCCGCCATTCATCAATTACGGATTATTCTATTTTTTCTCCGGTCATCCCCGTTTCAAGCGCTGAGGGCTGGCCCCTGGTCTTCACCAATCGTGCGATTTGCCTTCTGGAGAGCCTGGATGCCACGCTGAACGGGCCCCCCATGGTTCGCCTGGTCTACCCATGGACGGGCGGCGAGATTTCCGCTTTCCCCCATGGACTTCCATCCCCCCCTGTGGACCACGCGGCGGGACGCGGGCATGGAGCTGGCCGCCCGTCTCCGGCCCTGGGATCAAGCCATCGACGACACGTTCCTTTTGGCCCTTCCGAGGGGAGGGGTGCCCGTGGCCGTGGCCATGGCCCAAACCCTTGGCTGGCCGGTGGGCACCTGGTCCGTTCGGAAGGTCGCTGATCCCATGTGGCCCGAGTTGGCCATCGGCGCCGTGGCGGCCGGTGGGGTGATGGTGTGGCGGGACGGAGACCCTCAAGGGGCCCATCAGCGGGAGCGGCAGGCCCGGCGGCAGGGATGGCTCCAGGATCAAGAGCGGGAACTGGCCCGACGTCAGGCCCTTTTCGCCGACCCCCACCCCGACCAACTTCGCGCCCGCCATCTGGTGGTGGTCGACGACGGCATCGCCACGGGAATGACCGTGCGGGCGGCCCTGCTCTCCCTGCGGCGGTGTGAGCCCGCGTCCCTCACCCTCGCGGTGCCCGTGGTGGATCGGGAGGTGGTGGGGGAACTGACGCCGCTGGTGAATCAACTGGTGGCCCTGGCCGTGGTGGACAACTTGCAAGCCGTGGGCCTTTGGTACAAGGAGTTTGAGCAGCTGAGTGATCAGCGGGTGTTGGATCTACTGCGACAGGTTGCCCCGATTCCCCCGGTGCCTGAATCATCACAACGGCTGGGTGAACTGGGCTGACGGTCGATGAATGGCGGCAGCCATCTGTTGTCCATTCTCCGTATCAGGAGAGGGTTGCGTTATCTTGAGCTGAGTGTTGCTCCTCGAAGACCAATGCCCCTCACTGGTTCTGATTTACTCGCCAAGCTCAAGGAGCTTGGTGATGCGCCCAAGTCTGAACTGGTTCGTAGCTGTGGCTACTTAAGTACGAAAAAGGACGGCAGCGAAAGGCTCAATTTCACCGCGTTCTATGAAGCGCTGCTGGAGGCCAAGGGTGTGAATCTTGGGGACATCCAGGGGGCAAAGGGCAAGGCCGGCCGCAAACTCAGCTTTGTGGCCACGGTGCAGGGCAATGGCAATCTCCTCATTGGCAAGGCCTACACCGCTCTATTGGATCTCCATCCCGGCGATGAGTTTGAGATCAAACTCGGTCGCAAGCAAATCCGCCTGATCCCTTCCGGAGACCATTCGGAAGAGGAGTGAAGGCAGGCCATCAAGCCTCTTCCGGGTCCGCGAGGAAGACGGTGGTGCTGTTCAGCTCGCGATAGCTGGATTCCGCCATCGAATCCACCTCAAATTCCGTCCAGGTGGACAACGTTTCCCGCACCTCAGAAACCGCGGGCCATTCAATCCGCTGCCGGCGATAGGTGAGGCCCACGCAGGTGAGGGCAAGATCATCGGCCATCAACGCCCAAAGCACATGCACATCCCCACGCTCGTAGGGGAGGGGTTCGGGCTGGGGGGGGCGATCGGGGAGGTGGCCCGGCTGGGTTTGGAGGGTTCGTCGGTTTTCCCAGGCCAAATAGCGACCATTGTCGGTGGGATAAAACCAACAGGTTTCATTCGCCGCCTCTAGCAGGGGATACCGATCCAGGCAGGTCACCGACTCCACCACCAGCCGCAAGCCTGGTTGGTCCGGGGGCGACTGGGGGAGCGGACCACTCACCTGATACACCCCAAGCCAAAGGCTGCGGGGCTCGATCAGGGGCACCAAGGCGTCACAAATCACCTGGGTGGATGGTTCCCCGAGCGTGGGTTGTTCCCCGGCGGCGGTCACCGCCCCCATTTCCACAAGGGCGGGGAGGTCGAGGGGGGACGTTTCAGGGAGGCGAAAGAGTCGGAGTTGGGTGCCACTGCGGATCCCCTGCCGTTGAGCCTCCACAAGGGCGGCCCAATCACAGGATCCCTCCGGCAGGGACGTCTCCCGAGAGAGCACAAAGACAAGCGAATGGGGCATGGCTTGGTCGGTCAACGCCTGACGGGGCTGATCTGGGGCATTGAGGTCAACCGCGCTCGAGTCCGTTCCACATCCCTTTCATAGCGCGCGTCACCCCGGGCCAGTGCGCTGTACAGCGCCAACGCCTCCTCCCCCGCGGCCCGCGCCTCAGTTGGTTGGCGCAACGCTTGATGGACCTCCGCCTCGGTTTCCAGGGCATGGGCCAGATCATCGCGGAAACCACCCACCTCCACGGCCAGGGGTTCCGAGGCTCCCGAGCGGTCGAGGCTTCGAAACAGGTCGATCGCCTCGCGCAGGGGAGGAAGGGCACGGGCGGGTTCCCCAAGGGCGGCGTAGGCATGTCCCAGCCGGCTGAGGGCCTTGGCCCAATCCCCTCGCAGCATGGGTTGCAGGGCCGCGAGTTGGCGCAGCACCGTCTCGGCTTCCTGGGCGGGACCAACGGCCTCTCCGAACCGCCCCAGCAGATCCGCCACCTGGCTGAGGTTCACCAGGGCGCCAGCCAATCCGTATTGAAGTCCCAGGTTGTTCGGGTCTTGACGAGCCAACCGCCTGGCCAGCGACACGGCCGTGTCCAAGTCCCCCAGCGCCTCCTGAGGGCGATTGAGGGCCACAAGCAAGCTGGCGCGCAGGTTCAACACATCAATGCGCTCGGCCCGCGAGAGGGGATCCTCCTTCCCCCTGGCCTGATGGAGCCGGGCCAACTCATTCGCCAGCGGCAAGGCCTCTTCGGCACGATTGCTCTCGAAATACAGCAAGACCAGGTTGCGCAGCGGTCGCTCATGGGCCGGGGACAAGGGTCCCCCCCGCTGGGCGGCCTCCGCCCGGTAGAGAGCGAGGGATTCCTCTGTGGGTGGGATGGCCTCCGCTTTTCGTCCCAGACGAATGAACACCACTCCCAAATTGTGCAAAGAGGCCGCGAGCGTGAGGCGTTGGCTCGGATCCAGGGCCAGCAGCCGTCGATGGATCGCCACGGAGGCTTGCTGCGCCCCGAGGGCCTCCCCATAGCGTCCGGCGGCATAGAGCGCCCCGGCTTGCTCCTCGGCCGCCCTCGCCGCCTCAGGGAGTGAGCGATCAGGCGAGTCCTCCGCCGAGGCTTCCGTCGCGGCGATCGATGGACGATCGAGGGCCAGCTTGGCCAGTGCCGAGGCTTGGGGGACCGCCAAGACCGCGCAGACGCTCAGGATGGAGGAGAAAAGAAAACCGTGTTGCCTATGGGATTGCCGAGGTGACATGGCCGGGAGGGAGAAAGCTCCAGGCAAAAGAACCCAGGGCCTATCTCCTCTTTAGCCAAGCCAGGGTGGCCTGGGGCGAACCCACCATCACCAGCAAGATTTGGTGATGAACGGCCACCGGAGGCTCCCCCGCCAAGGGGCCACCGACTTCAGGGGCCGAGAACGGAAGAAAAGGTAGTGATTGCCACCAAATCATGTAAACCAAGGTTGCGCTTCCCATGGAAGCGTGACTGATCGCTTGGGAGCCAAAGGGCTGTCTTTATGGTTAACGATCTGGCGTGATTTCTCCCAGTCATGGTTCCTCCACCTCCCGCCCACTCTTCCTTCGCCGCCTGCCGACAGCAGCAGATCGACGCGATCGAACTTTTGCTGGAAGATCTCGGTTCAGTCGATCCCGATTTGCAGCATCGCGCCTCGTTCCAAAGTTGCTGGCGAGAGCTCTCCCTACTCCGTGACGAACTCGTCAACCTGCTGGTCTCCCGCCGCAGGCTGGTTCGGGAGGCCGTGGGCCCCCGACCGTGACGGTTTTCAAGGGGCGCGGTGGGAGAGATCTCCGGTGAGTAGACAGAAAGGAGTCTCCTCCGAGCCATGCCCTACCGGCACGTTCTGGTGCCCAGTGACGGCACTCAGCTTTCGGCCCAGGCCCTCAACCAGGCCATCGACCTGGCCAAGGCCTTCGGGGCCCAGCTGACCCTCCTCCATGTGCAAGCCCCCGTCCCTGTTCCCTTGGTGGGGATGGGCGACATGCTCGATCCGACCACCGTGGAAAGTTTGAGCCGTGCCGCCGAGAGGGAATCCGAGCGTGTCTTGCGCGATGCCCGGGCGGCCGCGACCAGGGAAGGGCTGACGATCCAAACCGAAATCGTCAAACAGGATCTTCCCTTTCGAGCCATCGTCGACGCGGTCAAACGTCATGGCTGCGATCTGATCGTGATGGCCTCCCATGGGCGGAAAGGGCTGTCGGGCCTGCTCCTGGGCAGCGAGACACAGCGGGTGTTGCTTCATTCCCCCGTCCCTGTGCTTGTGGTGCGCTAGCTGAGGAAAGCCGCGATGCGTTGGACGGTCTTCCGCCCCGTGGCCCTGATCGACCACTGAATCCTATTGAGGCATATTACGCGTGTTTTCGCGGTTCGTTCAGCCCCATGTCCCGTGAACGTGATCCCTTCCAGATTCCCCGGGCGGGGTTGGAAGCCGCGCCCCTGGCCGGGTTAGCCGGGCTCGGGGTCACGTCCGCCCCCACCACCCCTTTGGCCCCGCGGCAATTCGTGACGGAGGCCACCCTGGCTGGGGTTCTCGTCTATGCCGCCTACCAAGCCCTGCTGAGTGGCCTGAGGAGCGAAGGACTGGTGCGTCGTGGCGCCCTTACCCGCCCGGCGCAGGCGCGGTTGGTTCTCCACACGGTCTGGGAAGCGATGAAGGAGGGGACGGCGGTTGGTCTGGGGCTGAGTCTTCTGCTGTTGTTGTGCCCTTGGCTGTCGCTCCCCCTCACCCTCGTGGGGGCCGTCGGCTTAGGAAAGGCGTCGTTGGATCTCTTTCACGCCTTTTGGGATGGGCTAAGCGACAGCCAAAAAATGCAGCTTCACGCGGCTGCCTACGATGCAGGCGTGAATTTGAACCGTTTTTTGGGTCAAGCTGTCAACCCAACTTCCGATCAACCTGACTGAGTTCTTCGCTCTCGCCCCGCTCCAACAGCCAGGCCCGCCTCAGATCGTTGGAGTGAATGCCGTAGCCCAGCCGGCGACAGGCGAGCACCAATTCGGTCCGACTTCGGCACCGCCGCAGCCCTCTCCGGATGGCGCCGTCCGTCTCCGCGTCGCTCACGAGCCGCTCCAACTCGCTCCAGCTCATGGCTGATCTCCGGGTCCTCAAGCTTGACAAGGGGGATCCTGTTGGTCAGCGACTTTGGTGATTGGTCAGGGAATGCCCATCGGCGAGATGCTTCCCTCCCCGGGCTCTGGCCCGTCTCCACGCCCCATCCCTGGCCATTCCGCTTCACCCCCCGCCAAAAGACCCCCCTGCCCGAAGTTGAAAAAGGTTGCGGGGTGGGAGTGGGATCAGGGCTCCACGCCTTGGTGAGGCCGAGCTGATGAGGATGCCAAGCTGCTGAGGTCGTCGCCCTCCCGACCGTCGCGGCGCCCGCATGTTCTTTCACATCGTTCACCAACTCACTTACACCTACGACCGGCCGGTGTTTCTGGAGCCCATGACGCTCCGGCTGACGCCGCGGCAGGATCCAACCCAGCGGCTCCTCCACCACCGCCTGACGCTGCTCCCGGAACCGGCGGGCCTCAGCCATGTGGTGGAGCCCGATGGCACCGACGCCGCCGTGGGCTGGTTTGAGCGAACCCATCCCGATCTGACGATCCAGATGGAGGCCATCGTGCAAACCTTGCGTGACAACCCTTTCGACTGGATCGTGACCGATCCGGGCGCCCAATCCCTTCCCGCCAGCTATTCGGAGAGTGAAGCCCGATCCCTCTCCCCCTGCCTAGGGGGGAATGGGGAACACGGAGAGGTGCATGCTTGGGCCCGAGAGCGGGCTCAACAGGTGGAGGGCGACACGGCGGCCTTCCTGATCGACTTGGCCGATCACATTCACCGCGCCTTTCTCCACATCGGCCGCCCGGACGGGGATCCCCTCTCTCCCTCGGAAACCCTCAAGGACCAGCGAGGAGCGTGTCGCGACACGGCGATGCTCTTCGTGGAGGCTTGCCGCGGGCTCGGCCTGGCCTCCCGATTCGTGAGCGGTTACTCCATGCATCACCCCCCGGAGGTGAGTGAGCACGAGCTCCACGCCTGGGCGGAGGTGTATCTCCCCGGGGCCGGCTGGCGTGGCTACGACCCCAGCCTGGGGCTGGCGGTGGCCGATGGCCACGTCGCCCTGGCCGCCACCCCCGACCATCGGCTGGCCGCCCCGGTGAGCGGACGCTTTCGGGGCACCGGCGCGGTGTCCGAGATGCGTTACGACCTCACGGTGAGAGCCGCGGAGACGCTGGGCGAGCTCGCTGTCGAGCTCCCCTCCCCGGCGACGCGACCGTTGGGGTCCTGAGATCCCCCGACCGCACGTCATGGGATCCCCCTCGCTTCTCTCCACCCTGTTGCTCCTGCTGGCCGGCGTGTTGATCGCTCGGCTGAGCACGGGCCATCTGGCCCGCTGGGCTGTGCCCGGCATCGTTCTTGAACTCCTGGTGGGTGTGGCGCTGGGCAACACCCTGTTGCCCTATGCCTCCGTGGCGCCCCTCAGCGGCTTGACCGAGCTGGGGGTGCTCACCCTGTTTTTCCAGGTGGGATTGGAAGTGAAAGGGGATCTGATGACCTCCCGGCGGAACGCCATCCTGCGCACCGTGGCCCTCAGCGCCCTGGTTCCGCTCTTGTCCTACTGGCCCGTGCAGCGAGGCTTCGGACTCACCCCAGCCGCGACCATCCTCACCCTGGCGGCCCTAAGCGCCACGGGCACGGGGGTCACCCTGCGCCTGCTCGCCCAGCGAGGCGCCCTCTCCAGCCCGTCGGGACGCTTTCTTGTGGGTGTGTCCGTGCTGGATGACCTGCCGGCGATCGCCCTGCTCACCCTGGCCACTCTCTTAGGGGGGCGGGCCTCCGCGATGGGTGGAATGGCTTGGCTGGGCCTCCCCCTCGGACTGGCGGCGGCGGGCCTGAGTTGGTGGGGGGCTGGATGGTGGATGCGCCATCGACCGGAGCGGCCCCAGAGTCCCCTGGCGCTGTTGATCCTGCTGATCAGCTGCGCCTGGCTGGGGGAGGCGACAGGTCTGAGTTCCTTGCTGGGTGCCCTGTGGGCGGGGGTGTTGCTGGCTCGGCTGAGAAGCGCCGAGAGGGGAGGAGCCCAGAGCCGGGCGGCGGATGCCGCGATGCGCCGCACCTTTGAGGTCCTCACGGAGGTGTTTCTGCCTCTCTATTTCATCAGCGTGGGGATGCGGTTGCCCTTGGCGGCCCTGGCGGAAGCCAAAGCCTGGGCCCTCGCTGGCGTCCTCATCCTTTTAGCCCTGCTCAGCAAGGCCGCCTGCGCCCTTGGCATCTGGCGGCAAGACACAGCCACGGGCATCGACAGGGCCGTGGTGGTGTTTGGCCTGGTGCCGCGGGGGTTGCCGGGGCTGGTGTTCGCCACGACAGCGCGCCAGGCCGGGGTGATCAACGCCGTGGAATTTTCCTCCGTGGTGCTGATGGTCACCTTCACCACCGTGGTGGGGCTGCTGCTGCTCGATCGCCGGCTCCAGGGGCTTTCCACCCCAGCGAAGGGGAGCGGCTCACGAGGAAGATACGGAGAACCGCCTCGCGGACAAGGCAAGAGTTCTTAACATCTTGAGACGTTTCTCCTTTTCCATGACCCCCTCCCTGTCACGCCAGTTTTCAACGGAGCTGCACTCGCGAGCCATTGATTCCTGCACCGACATCGAACAACTGCGTCAGGTGGCCAAAACCCTTCTCACAGCTTGGCAATTGCAGATGTCCATGAGCGAGCGCTACGGCGCCGAGCTTCTGGGAATCCACCGACCCTCCCACCCCTGAACACGATTCACCCCCTTTCCAGGAGATTTCTTCTCCGGGAAAAGAGATATCGGGCAAAGGGTCATCAAAAAGCCGGCCTCAAGGGCCGGCTTTGCTGGTTGTGAGTGATCCGTTCAGCCGAGGCCAATCTGGGAGAGGATTCCCTGACCGGTCAAGAGCTCGGTGGCTAGACCAATCACGAAGCCAAGCATGGCCAGGCGACCATTCCAGGTTTCAGCGAAGGCCACAAAACCAAAGCGGGGTTCGGAAGCATTCATCGGAGTGTTGCCGAATGTGAAATTACTGTAACGGTTTCTAAAGCTTTGAACGGCGTCGTCCCGGGTGCGGTTTTCCCCCTGGGCCGCCGTTGGGTCAGGCGCCGCCGATGGAATGCCAATCTCACTTGGGATCGCCTCCCGCGCGCGCACATGGCTCTGGGCATCTTGGACGTGGATCTGTTGGCCTTTGAGCGGGGCGGCGAGTCCGCCCGCGAGGCGGTGGTGGATGGGGTGCGTCAAAGCTTGGCCACCGGCTTTGTCACCAGCTCCCACAACCTTTCCACCGACCTCCTGGACCAGACCTATGGTTTGCTCCGCACATTTTTTCACCTGCCCGCCGAGAGCAAGCAACGGTTCCACCGCGCCGATGCCCATGGGCAAACCGGGTACACCGGCGTGCTGGTGGAAACAGCCGCCCAGCACAACCGCGCTGACTGGAAGGAGATGCTCAACTGGTCCGCTCCCCTGGAGCGAAACCACCCCCTGAGACGGGCCTATCCCCTGATGTATCCAGAGGCGCTCTGGCCGGAAGAGGCGCTGCCAGGACTCACGGAGACCCTGAGCCGCTTCCACGAGGCGATGGCTGATTTTCAGCGTCGCTTCCTTCGAGTGATATCCCTCGCCCTGGGGGCCGCGGAACCCTTTTTTGAGGACATGGTGCCGGAGGGTCCCACCCTCACTCGGGCCCTTCGTTACCCCCCGATGGAGGAGGCTCCAGCGGAAGGCCATGTCTGGGCGGCGCCCCACGCCGATATCAATCTCCTCACCGCCTTGCCACGAGCCAGCGGCCCGGGCCTGGAGGTCTGGCTCGCCGAGCAATGGCGGCCGGTGATCCCGCCAGAGGGTCACGTGATCCTCAACACCGGCCTGATGCTGGAACGCCTCAGCAATGGCCGGTTTCCCAGCGGCTGGCATCGTGTGGTGGCTCCGGAGGGGAGCCAGGGGGAGCGGCTCAGCGTGGTGCAGTTCTGCCACCCGCGCCCCAGCACGGTTCTCGCTCCCCTCCCTTGCTGCTGCCAAAGCCCCACACCACAACGGTATGCCGCCGTCTCCGCGGCTGACGCCTTGGAGGACGTTCTTTACCGAATCAACTTATTGAAGCCAGCAACGACGGGTTGAAGGCACGCCAGAAGCGGACAACTTGACGACAATGACATCCGTCGCTTGACTAGAAGAAGTAAGGAAGGAATGAAGAACGTGCCGGCTTCAGGATTAGGACTGTTCCCTTTCTGGACACATTCATTTTCATCCCACCGCCCTATCCCGCGCCGCACACCAGGACACTCGAATGCCAGGGCGTGGGTGATTGGCCTGATCCTTGGATTGGTCCCCACCCTGGTGGGTGGCTCAAGTGTGAAGGCAGCTCAGTTCAACTTGAATCTCAACAGAGCTCTACAAATCGGTTGGTATTCCCTGAGAGTCCAAAATCCCTTTGGAACCAATTACACCGGCCTGGTCTCCATCAAGACGTATGATCCACGTACCCAGGTGTTTACATTCGTCAATCAACAGGGGCAGAATGTGCCGATCAAGGCCTCGGATATCAGTTTTATTTATTTCCGGCAGTTGCCAGAACGAGCTGATGTTAATGTGCAAACAGGAGAGATACGCAACATTCAAATCACACCCTATCGGGAATTTCTCTATGACGTTCCTCCGGGCAGGCTGGCCATCCAAGATGGGAATTTAACCATCAATACCCGCTGGCGAATCGCTGAACAAAAGCCCTTTGGTGTGTCAACCGCCGCGCCGGCGGCTGGTCAGGGCACAATAGAATTTACGGAAATCCCAAGAAGAATACAATTAAACTATCTGGGCAATCGCTACCTGCTAGAAACGGAGTTGGTGCGAATGGTGACCAACAGTTCGCCAAATCCTCGGGGGCAAACCGTGCCAAAAGCGCTCCCCACCATCTTCCCCATTCCCACACCAACCGCCCCTTAGAACATCTCTTCAACTTAGAAAAACTCATCAAAGTTGTCAAAATCGACTGCTTTGAAGTTGCCACTTTGCACCTGTCCCATCAAGCGCACCAGTTGAACCCACAGAGCTCCCGCCGTCGCTAGCGAGAGCAGAAACGCCAAGAGGATCGCGGCTCCAGGCGCGAATCCAAACACCTGCAGGCTCCCTCCGATGAAGAGGGTGGTCCCCAACACCAAGCCAATCCAAGGGAGCACCGTTTCCACACGGGCCAAAGGAAGCAGGGAGAGCCGATCCTGTTTCCAGGCCTCCAGGCGGTGTTGCACAAGCTTGCTAAAAGTCAATCCGCACACCACCCCGATGCCCAGTCCCAATCCCGCCAGGAGGTAGGGGGGCTGGGGAAGGCTGGCGAATTCCAGCAAGATCTCCGCGGCGTCCAGGTCGCCGTAGTCGCCACTCCCAGTGGCGGCGGCCACCTTAAGGGGATCCACTAGCGCGGTGACCAGGAAGGGCATCGGAGGAAGAAGCACTGGAGGGAGGGCGAACCAAGGCGAACCCTAGAGCCAACGACGGCGAACCCAGCCCTGAAAACGCAAAGGCGTCATCTACGCGCAATTCCGATCGGGAGCCAAGCATGTGGCATTGAAAACCAAGGCTAGACCTGATTTAATTATGGAAGATACATGAGCAGTCAAGGATGAACACTTACATAGACTTGCCTCGGATTTTTCGTAAACCAGTACGTGTTACCATCACACTTCCCCATAATATTTACCTCCATCTGAAGAAAAGAAGCGACGAAGAGGGACGCTCTCTGTCCAACTTGGCGGCTTTTCTGATCGAGAAATCTCTCGACTGAGATCTGCAGTGGTCTGGTCAGGCCGCTAAGGGATTGAATCGGTTCAGAACTCCACTGGCCAGTTTGCCTAACGAAAAGTGTTGACCGATCAGCGAAAGAAGGGAGCGAAGATCATCTGTATGCAACCTGTTTTCGGCCACCAGGCTGAGCAGCATGCGTTGCCTGAGGGTGCCACCCTCGGGACCCAACAAAAGGCGTAGTCCATCACGGGCCACGGGCAGTAGATCCTCCCCGCCACCGGGCGAATCGGCTTCGACGACACTGAGTAGATTGGCCAAGCGCTCCAAACGAAGTCTGCCATTCGCATCAAAAATCACCTCCATCAATTTCTCACGCATTTCCGCCGTATCCCCCGCGAGGAGCCGCCGTGCCACGTAGGGATAGGCCACCTGAAGGATGCGGAAGTCTGGATCCAAACGCAGCGCCAAACCCTCCTGGCTCACCACCGCGCGAATGATGAGAGCAAAGCGGGCGGGAACTCTGAAGGGGTAGTCGTACATCAGCTCTGAGAAGCGATCGGTAATGGAACGAAAATTGAACGCCCCCACGTTTTTGCCGATCGCGTCGCCCAAAACACATTCCAACGCGGGAATAATGGGCTCCAGATCCGCTTGGGGATGCAAAAAGCCCAGGGTCTGAAAATCAGCGGCAAGGCCTCTGAAGTCGCGGTTGATCAAATGCACCACGGCTCCGGTGAGGGTGAGCCTGTCTTGCTCACTCAGGGCATCCATCATGCCGAAATCCACATAGGCCATATGGCCCAGTCCTCCGGTGATGCCTGGCAGGGCGAACAAGTTGCCCGGGTGGGGGTCGGCATGGAAATAGCCGAATTCCAGCAGCTGCCTCAAACCCGAAATCACGCCCGTCCGGATCAGGGCGGCGGGGTTGAGGTGATGGGCCTCAAGATCCCTGCGATTGGCCATTTTCACCCCATTGATCCAGGTGGTTGTCAGCACACGCCTGCTGGACAAGTCACGTTCAACATCAGGGATGACCACCTCCGGATGATTGGCAAACAGGCTAGAAAAATATTCGGCGTTATTGGCTTCCTTTCGGTAATCGATCTCATCGAATAAGCTCCGGCCGAATTCATCGATGATCGTGCCCAAGCCAAAGCCAAGATTCAGGGGCAGGAGAGGGGCGCTCAAGACAGCGACCATGCGGATGATCGCCAAATCACGCCGCAAGATGAAAGGTAAATTCGGCCGTTGCACCTTTACGGCCACCCAACGGCCATCCTTTAAGCGAGCTCGATACACCTGGCCCAGGCTTGCCGCGGCGACGGGATAGTTGGGAAACTCCTCAAACAAGCTTTGTGGATCGGCACCCAATTCAGAGCTGATGATCTGCCTGGCCAGAGCGCAGGGAAACGGCGGCAGGTCATCCTGCAGGCGCGTGAGCTGCTCCAGCCAATCGCGACGCACCAAGTCCGGGCGTGTGGAAAGGGCTTGCCCCACCTTGATGAAGCAGGGGCCCAGGGCCGTCAGACTGGTCAATATCCGTCGGGCCAGCCGCTGCTGCACCTTGGGATCAGCGCTATTGCCTTGGGCGACGATTTCGATGGCCAACCGCCCCAGGGTGAACACCACCACGCTCAAGCGTGCCAGCAAGATCCAGGGCCGAAGGAGAAGCCAGCGCAGATGGCGGTCGGGATCGTAAGCAAAATCGGGATCCAGGTCTGAGCTGATCGCCGAGGGGCCCTCGGACGCTGGTGAGGGCTCGGCGGCAAGGCGGTTCGCGCCGGGAAGCACTGCGGAGGGGGTCAGGGATCCACGGGCGACTCAGCAGACTTTAGAAAGTTGTCACAGCCGCCATGGGCCCATCCGCCAAAGGCGACCGGCCCACCGACCCACTCTTCGGCGTGCTGAGGCGGCCACCGCTCCTTCCCCTCCATCTTCCGGCCCATGGACAGGGACGGGCCCTGCCGCCCCGACTGCGCGGGCTTCTCCGGCGGGACCCCGGCAGCTGGGATCTGCCCGAGCTGCCGGCCTGGGGGGGGCCCCTGGTGGATGAGGGGGCGGTGGCGGAAGCGCAACGGCGCTGCGCGGCCCTGATGGGTGCCGCCCACTGTTGGTTCGGGGTGAACGGCGCTTCTGGGCTTCTCCAGTCGGCGCTCCTGGCGATGGCGCCACCAGGCGGCCGGGTGCTTCTGCCCCGCAACCTGCACCGCTCCCTGCTGCACGCCTGTGTGCTCGGCGGGCTCGACCCCCTGCTCTATTCCCTCCCCTTTGATTCCGCCACCGGGCTGTGGAGGCCACCCCCGGTGGCCCACCTCCGGCAGGTGTTAACCACCGCCCTGGCCGAGGGTCCCGTAGCCGGCCTGGTGTTGCTGGATCCCACCTATCAGGGGCTTCGTGCCGACGTGCGGGCCCTGGTGACCCTGGCCCATGGCCACGATGTGCCCGTTCTGGTGGATCAGGCCCATGGCTGGGGGGAAGCCGTGGCCGCTGGGGCCGATCTGGTGGTGCTCTCCCCGCAAAAGGCGGCGGGGGGGTTGGCCCAGGGCGCCGCGCTCTTCAGCCAGGCGGAGCGGGTGGATGGGGAGGCCCTGGCCCGCGGCCTCCTGTGGCTGCAAACCTCCAGTCCGAGCGCGTTGCTCCTCACCTCCACGGCGGCCGCCTTGGAGAGGATGCGCTCCGCCGCCGGCCAGGCCCTGCGGAGCCGCGGCGAGGAGCGGGGCCGGCGGCTGTCCCGACGGCTGGCGAAGGAGGGACTGCCCCTGGTGGCCAACGAGGACCCCCTGCGGGTGCCGCTCCACTGCGGCGCCTTCGGGGTGAACGGATTGGCCGCCGATGCCTGGCTCCTGAGGCGGGGGGTGGTGGCGGAGCTCCCGGAACCGTCCGTGATCCTGTTCTGTTTGGGCTTGGCCCCGCCCCGGAGGCTCGAACGGGACCTGCCGCGGGTGTTGGGGGAGTTGCGCCAGTGCCTGGGCGGCGACCCCCTGCCCCCCCAAGCCCCTCCCCCCTATCCCCTGGTGAGCGGCCTGGCGCTGCCGATCGGCCAGGCCTGGCGCTCCCAGGCGTTGGCGATGGACATCCGCGACGCGGTGGGAAGGATCGCCGCCGAGCCCCTGGTGCCCTACCCGCCGGGCATCCCCCTGTTGGTGCCCGGGGAGCGGATCGACGCCGAGAGGGCCCGCTGGCTGGAGGAGCAACAGCGCCTTTGGGGGGGGCAGATCACTGATACGGTGAAGGTCGTGGCCGAGCACCCAGGGCCCGATGCGCACCGTTGCCCGTGAATGAGCCAGGAGCATTTCGCTGGGATTTCGTCACCCCTGGCCTCCCTGACGGCGCCTTTGAGGATGCGCCAGGGTTCAGTCCCACGCCCATGGAGCTTCGGGTCATGCTGCTGGCCCATCTCCGGCCGAGTCCCGATTCCCTGGTGTGGGATGTGGGGGGAGGCACCGGCGCCCTCGCCTTGGAGATCGCCCGCCTCATGCCCGCTGGGGTGGTGCACACCTTGGAGCGCGACCCGGACGCGATCGATCTGCTGGAGCACAACCGGCGCCGTTTTGGCATCCGCAATCTGCACATCCACCTCGGAAGCGCTCCTGACGATTTGAGTCGGTTGCCCCCCCATCCCGATCGGGTGCTGTTGGAGGTGGCCCGACCCCTTGGCGACACGCTGATGGCCGTGTGGGAAGCCCTTCGCCCCAGCGGTCGGCTGGTGATCAGCACCGTGAGTCTGGAAGGATTGGTGGACGCGACCAACAGACTGGACCGGTTGGAGGCCAGAGACGTGCAAGTGATTCAGGCCACGGTGCATCGGATGCAACGGCGCGGGGCCCAGGCCCGCTTGGCGGCGGCCGAACCGCTGTTTCTCATCGCCGCGGAGCGATGAGGGGGTTGGTCAGGGCCAGGAGGGCCCGGTTTTGATTCCGAAACCCCGCACCGCCACCTCTCTCGCCCGGCTGGCCAGTGGCTGGGCGGCCGGGGGCCTGGGCGCCGTGTTCATCCTCCTCGGCGGTTGGTGGTTCACGGGGGCGGTGGGCGTGATCGTGCACATGGGCCTGCTGGAGTTTTTCCGCATGGCCCGCTTCAAGGGAATTCGCCCGGCGGTGCGCACCACCCTGGTGGCGGTTCAGCTGCTGCTGGCCTCCACCATGGGGGCGGCGTCCAGCAGCTGGCACGCGGGGGATGGGGTTGGCGATGTGGCCGCCGCGGTGTTGCCCGCCTCCGGGGCGGTGATCTGTGGCTGGTTGCTGCTGCAGCCGCAAACGGGCACCATCGCCGACATCGCGGCCTCGATTTTTGGCCTGTTTTACCTCGGCTTTTTGCCCAGCCACTGGATCAAGCTCCGCGCCCTCACCGATCCCTCCCTGGCCCCGCGGCTCACGGGCACCATCGCCGGCTTGCCCTGGCCCTGGACTTCGGGGTTGGCCCTCACCTTGCTGGCCGTGGCGCTGATCGTGGCCACCGACATCGGCTCCTACGGAATCGGTCGTCGCTGGGGACGGCGCCCCCTGTCTCCGATTTCCCCGGGGAAAACCATCGAGGGGGCTCTGGGGGGCCTGGCCTGTGCCGCTCTGGTGGGAGGGTTGGGGGGCCTGGCGCTGGGCTGGCGGCTGGGATGGCTGTTGGGGGCGCTCCTTGGGGTGGTGGTGGCGGTGTTCGCGGTGGTGGGAGACCTGACGGAGTCGATGATGAAGCGGGACGCGGGTCTGAAGGATTCCGGCGACGCGATCCCCGGCCATGGGGGAATCCTCGATCGCATCGACAGCTATCTGTTTGTGCCCGCTGTGGTGTACACCCTGGTCACCCTGGTGTTGCCCCTCTCAGAACGGTTCTAGGGCCGCACAAGGGCTTCACCGCCCAATTCCAGCAAGCCAGAGCGCACCTCGGCCCGATCGAGGCGAATGGCCTCGTCCATGGGCAACAAGAGGGGAGCACGTCCATCCAGCGGGCACACTTGGGGACCCTCCGGACCGAGCTCCACCCGGGTCTCCACCTGCACCAGCCCGCCCCCGGGGCCGGTGACAGCCCGCAGCACCAGACGCTCCTCCAGCAGCCGCACACTCTCCAACGGAGTCACTCCAAGCAGTCGCTCGCCGAGGTGGTTGGCCAGGGGGCGCCCCGCTGGGCTGGCCAGCGACTGGCTCAAGCCCTCTCCGGTCAACACGACCTTTCCACGCACCCGGAAGGGCTGTTCGAGCCGAACGCTTTGCCCTCGCAGCAGGCCGCCGACCCTCACCTGGATGGGCTCGGAGCACAGATCCACCCGCTCCAGGCTCCAGTCCTGAAACACCACCTTTCGGGCGCGAAGCCGCACCGCCTGAAGCTGTCCCCGCAACGCCTGCGCCATCGATCCCTCCAAGTGGAGCTCCAGGTCGTGCACGGCCTCGCAGCGCTTGCGGAGCCAAAACTCCAGGCCCCTGGCCAAGAGGGAGAGCAGCGGGTCGGCCGATCGGCGCTCGTCGGGATCTGGCTCGGGCTCTGGAAGGGCGGTGGGCTGGAGGGGAGTGGACATGGGAGATACGGTCTTCAGGTGGGCCCGTCGCTGAGCGGGAGGGCCCGCTGGAGGCGTTCCAGGCGGCGAGCGTTGACGCCCAAGTCGGAATCCCCGAGCCGGCTTTGGGAACGGGCCTGAATCTCCCCCCGGGAGGGATCGGCCAGCAGCTCAAGATCATCCACAAAGCCAAACAGCCGGCTACTGACCGTGGCGTGGAGATACCCCTCTTTGGTCTCCACCAATTGCACCCCATCGAGGGCCAACACGGCGGGAAGCAGGCTCTGGAGAGCGCCGTCGGCGTCGTCCACCGACCAGCGGGCTTGGGCGCAATGGGATGGGGTGGGACATGGGGCCAGTCCGTTCGGTCCCACTCCCAGGTCAGCGGGAACGGGACCCTCCAGGTGAAACAGGGAGGCCTCCGCGGGGAGGACAGGCAGGGCCAACAGGCCACTCACGATGAGCAGCAGGGAAAAAAGAAGGTTCAGCACAGTGGAGTGAGGCGGCAATCCAAGGGGTCAGGGCACGGGGACGGGATTGGCTAGGGGAGCGCCCAGCCAGTGATCGCGCACCAGGTTCGGTTGGTCCAGATGGGGCAGGTGACCGCAGCGGGCCACCGGCACCACCCGATCCCCCAGCAGATCCTGGGCCTCCCGCCGTTGGGCTGGACCCAGCACCCGATCCTGGTCGCCCCAGAGCGCGCGGATGGGTTGGGGCGGCAGAGGGGAGCCACAGCCAGCGAAGCCCCCGGATTGTGCGAAGCGCGCCAGTGACTCGGCCCATCCCGGGGAGCGGAGGTGGAGGGAGGCGATTTCCAACTCGGGGGAGCCCACGCTTGCCGCGGGATCGGCAAACGCGCCCCGGCAGAGGCCTTTCCTCACCCAGGGAAACGCGAGGAAGCGCACCCCCCACCTGGCCAGAGGCGCGGGGAGTGGGCGGGGTTGCCCCCCGAGTCCGGCGGGTGCCAGGAGGAGCAGCCGATCGATGGCCTCCGGCCGGCGTCGGGCAAGTCCCATGGCCACGGCTCCTCCCATCGACGCTCCGATGACCCCCACTGGAAGGGGCAGTCGATCAAGAAGCGCCTCCAGATGCCTCATCACTCCCTCGGGCCCGTAGGCGCCGTCTTGCGGCCTGGGCGTGAAGCCAAAGCCATAGAGATCGGGAATCACCACGGTGGCGTGTTCGGCGAGAAGCGGCGCGAGGCGCCGGAACTCCAGGAAGGAGCTGTCAAAGCCATGGAGCAGGAGCACCGAGGGACCCTGCCCGCTGATGGCCACGGGCCAAAGCGCCTCTGGCGGGCTGCCGGGCACGGAAAGGGTCCACCACTTCACCTGGCCCGCCAGGGCACGGGCCTGGGGGTCTTGAAGGGAGTCGGCGGCCCAGGCGAGAAGGGATGGGGAATCAGCCACGGGGTTCAGGCCACGGGCTGGGTTTGGGTGGCGGTGCTCACCAGCGCGGCCAGCAGGTCGTGAACGGTGACGGGGAAAGGAAGGTGATGGAGATCGGAGGAGTCGGCGCAGGCATGGTGGCAAACCCGTTGCAGGTCGGGCAGGGTGGCGCCCGCCAGGCCCAGCTCCTCCAGGGTGCGGGGCACCCCCAGGGCGCCAAAAAAGGCCAGCAACTGCTGCCGCGCCTGGCTCGCCAGGCGGTTGCCTCCCACCACCTCCTCCAACCGCAGCTGCACGAGGAGGCCAAAACCCACCTTTTCTCCGTGCAGGAGGGAGTGGGTGGCACTCAGTTGGGTCAATCCGTTGTGCACCGCGTGGGCCGCCACGGTTCTGCAGCGGGCTCCCCCCAATCCGCCGATGACTCCAGCGGTGAGGGCGGCGCCTTCGGCGACCCTCACCCAAGCCTCGGATCCGGGACGCTCAAGGGCGGCGGGCCCCTCAAGGAGCATGAGATCCCTGAGCAGGCGGGCCTGCTGCACCGCCTGGCGCACCAAACCATCCGTGCTCTGGCCACTGCTGATCGAGGCTTCGTACCACTTGGCCATGGCATCCGCCATGCCGCTCACCAGGGTTCGGGGCGGGGCTTGGCGCACCAGATCGTGGTCGAAGACCAAGAGATCCGGACAGCGCTCCAGGGCCACATCCCCAAGAAAAGCTCCCTCTGGCGTGTAGAGGTTGCTCAGGGCGGTCCAGCCGGCGCAGGTGGCCGCGCTGGTGGGAACGGTGACGCAGGGGACCTCCAGGCGGTGGGCCAGAAGTTTTCCAGCGTCGAGCACCTTGCCGCCTCCGATGGCGATGACGCTGTCGGGGGAAGCCGCCGCAGTGCCCCCGACAGCCTCCAGACGGATCCGTTCAAGGTCTTCCTCGCAGCAGTCGTGCCGCAATTCGACGGGCCTTGGGGAGAGGCCAGCCCGTTGGAACGTGGCCAGCAGCTGGCTCCTGATGGGCCGGGTGGGAGCCCCCCGACCCAACACAAGAGGGTGATGACCTAGGCGACGGATCACCTCGATCGCTTTGGGCCAAACCCCTTGGCCGCGAAGCACAAGGGTTGGCGCGACGCAGTGGCTGAACACGCCAGATCTCAGGCGGAGACTCCAGCAAGTTCAGGAAGGGTGGGATGGGTTTCCTGCTTGCGAATGACGACTTGCTTGTCGTCGTTGACATCCACCAAGGCGCTATCGCCTTCCCCGATGCGACCGGAGAGGAACTCTTCAGCCAAGGAGTCCTCCAGCAAGCGCATCACCGCCCGACGGAGGGGACGAGCACCGTAACTGGGATTGTAACCCTCCTCCACCAAGCGTTCTTTGAAGGCCTCCGTGACGGAGAGGGCGATGCCCTTGTCACGCATGCGTGAGAACACTTCGCGAAGCATGATCTCAGCGATTTGCTTCACTTCTTCCCGCGTGAGCTGACGGAAGACAATGATCTCGTCCAAACGGTTGAGAAACTCAGGACGGAAATACTGCTTGAGTTCTTCGTTCACCAGGGAGCGAATGCGGTTGTACTGCGTTTCTTCCACATCGCCTCCCCCGAATTCGAATCCCAAACCACCGCCACCTTTTTCAATCACCTTGGATCCAATGTTGGACGTCATGATGATCAAGGTGTTTTTGAAGTCGACGGTGCGCCCCTTGGAATCCGTCAACCGTCCGTCTTCCAGAAGTTGGAGGAGAAGGTTGAACACATCGGGGTGGGCTTTCTCGATCTCATCAAACAGCACCACGGTGTAGGGACGACGCCTGACGGCTTCCGTGAGTTGGCCGCCTTCATTGAAACCCACGTAACCCGGAGGGGAGCCGATCAGCTTGCTGACCGTGTGCCGTTCCATGAATTCCGACATGTCCAGACGGATCATGGCCTCCTCGCTGCCGAAGAAATAGGCGGCCAGGGCTTTGGTGAGCTCGGTTTTTCCGACCCCAGTGGGGCCGGAGAAAATGAAGCTGGCGATGGGCCGGTTGGGATTTTTCAGGCCCACGCGGGCCCGGCGAATCGCCCGTGACACGGCCTTGACAGCTTCGTCTTGGCCAATCAACCGCTGGTGGAGGGTGTCCTCCATGTTGAGCAACTTCACCGACTCACTCTCGGTGAGTTTTTGCACAGGCACACCGGTCCAGGAGGCCACGATGTGGGCGATGTCCTCCTCGGTGACCACAGGGGTGCGGCCATCCGCCTGAGAGGACTGGCTGGCGTCGGTTTCCGCGACGGCGGTGCTGGCGCGCTCAGCGGGAGCGAGAGATTCACCAACCTCATCCTCATCCTTGCGGGATTGAAGGATGGAACGTATTTGCTGGCGCAACTCCACTTCTTTGTCGCGTAATTCACCGGCCTTGGCGAAATCTTGGGCGCGAACGGCGTCTTCCTTCTGTTTCTGCACATCCCGCAATTGCTTGTCGACCTCTTTGGCGGCCGGTGGCAACTTGGAATTCATCAGCCGCACCCGACTACCAGCCTCATCAATCAGGTCGATCGCTTTGTCGGGAAGGAACCGATCGGAGATGTAGCGATCCCCGAGGGTGGCGGCGGCCACCAGGGCCTCATCGGCGATTTTCAGACGATGGTGTTGCTCGTAGCGCTCCCGGAGACCCCGAAGAATTTCGATGGTGTCATCCACGGAGGGCTCGCCCACCATCACGGGCTGGAAGCGTCGCTCGAGGGCGGCGTCTCTCTCGATGTGCTTGCGGTATTCGTCCAGGGTGGTGGCGCCAATGCATTGAAGCTCTCCGCGAGCGAGGGCCGGCTTGAGGATGTTGGCCGCGTCGATGGCACCTTCGGCGGCGCCGGCGCCAATGAGGGTGTGCACCTCATCGATCACCAAAATCACGTTCCCGGCGGATCGAATCTCCTCCATGATCTTTTTCAACCGTTCCTCGAACTCGCCGCGGTACTTGGTGCCCGCCACCAGCAAGCCGATATCGAGGGTGAGCACCCGCTTGTCCTCCAGGATGTCGGGTACCTCGCCAGAGGTGATCCTCTGGGCGAGGCCCTCAGCGATGGCGGTTTTGCCCACGCCGGGTTCACCGATCAAGACCGGATTGTTTTTGGTGCGCCGCCCCAGGATTTGAATCACCCGATCAATCTCGTTTTGGCGACCAACCACGGGATCAAGCTTGGATTCGGCCGCCAGCTGGGTGAGGTTGCTGCCAAATTCGTCGAGCGTGGGGGTTTTCGTGGACCCCTTGGATCCCCCGCCAGCGGCCACCTCAGCCGTTTCTCCAAGCATGCGGATCACCTGGGTGCGCACTTTCGCCAGGTCGACACCGAGGTTTTCCAGCACGCGGGCCGCCACCCCCTCGCCCTCACGAATCAGGCCAAGAAGCAGGTGTTCGGTTCCGATGTAGTTGTGGCCGAGCTGACGGGCTTCTTCCAGGGAAAGCTCCAGAACCCGCTTGGCCCGAGGGGTGAAGGGAATTTCCACCGCCACGAAGCCAGAGCCGCGACCGATGATCTTTTCCACTTCCACCCGGGCGTCTTTGAGGTTGACCCCCATGGACTTGAGCACCTTGGCGGCCACGCCCGTGCCCTCCCCGATCAGACCCAACAGGATCTGCTCGGTTCCAACAAAATTGTGTCCAAGGCGTCTGGCTTCCTCTTGAGCCAGCATGATCACCTTGATGGCTTTCTCGGTAAACCGCTCGAACATGGGGCGGTGCCCTCAGCAAGTCTCTTTAATTTATCAGGGTTTGAGGGTGTCTTGTGCCCTTTTCCCGGGGGACCCGCGCTTTCAGATACCAGAGCGGGTTTGGGGGAAGGGGGCGCCGCGTTCCGCGGCGGCGGCACCGGGAAGCGTTCCGGATAACCGAACCTGGCCCCTGGGGGTGAGGTGTTCAAAGAGCCAAGGTGGCGGAAGTGGCCCGAAGGATCTTGGGTGGGGAACCAGGGGATCGCATGCGCGGGAATGGGCTAATCATGGAAGCGAACATGGGACTGTCTCGCGATAGATTGCCAGTGATTTTAAATATCCATTTTCAAAACTCCGCAGTCAAAAAAATGATCAGAAGATCAAGCTTTTTCGGCCTACGTCAGTAATTTCCTCCATAGAATCAGAGCGTCGTCACCATTGCGGTAGTAACCGCGACGAACCCCTACTTCCCTGAACTCCAGGGCGGTGTAGAGCCCGATCGCGGCCGCGTTGTCCCTGGCCACTTCCAGAGTGGCCCGATCCGCTCCCGCCCCCATGGCGTGGTGGAGCAGGGCTCGCAACACCTGGCGCCCCAATCCCTGGCGTCGCCGTTGGGGGTGCACGGCGATGGCCGTGATGTGCAATTCATCCACCACCAGCCAGCCGCTGGCCAGGGCCACCAAGTGCCCCCTGTCGCGCACGCCTACCACGGGGCGGCCCGGCTCAATCAGCTCCCGATGCCATTGCCGCTCCGACCACAGGCCCCCCAGGGCGAGCCGATCCAGGGCCAGGCAATCAGCCAGGTCGTCCGGCCCCAGCCACGACACCACTCCAGAGGGGGCGGGGGCTGGGGCGGGGGCGGGGGAGGCGGCGGTGGAGCGCGGGGACGACAAGGGCCAACATCTTCCTGTGGGGCAGAGTCTGCCCGCGGGCCAGAGTCTGCCTAGCATCCGAGCAGACGCCACGCCGCTGGGCTTTATGCCAACGATCACCGAATCCGCCTCCATGGAAGAGAGGCGCCCGGCTCCCCTGGCGCCAGAGATCACCCACCCTTTTGAGCCGGAAGTGAGGCCCGACAGCCCAAACCGCAACCTCGCCCCGATCACGGCCGCCTTGGATTCGGAGCGACGGCTGGTGGTGGGAGGGTGCCTCCTCAGTGAGCTGGCCCAAACCCACGGCACCCCGCTGTATGTCCTGGATGAGGCCACCATTCGGGCGGCCTGCCGGGCTTACCGAGAGGCGCTGGCGCGGGCCTATCCCGGGCCCTCCCTGGCTCTCTACGCCTCCAAGGCCAACAGTTCCCTGGCGATCACGGCGCTGGTGGCCTCCGAGGGTCTGGGCTTGGACGCGGTTTCCGAGGGGGAATTGCTGACGGCCCTGAGGGGCGGCATGCCCGCCGATCGGATCGTGCTGCATGGCAACAACAAATCCGCCGAGGACATTGCCCTCGCGATCCAGCAAGGCGTCACGGTTGTGGTGGACAACTGGCTTGATCTGGAGCATCTGGCCGCCATTGCCCCCAGCCAGCCCACCCCCGCGCGGCTGATGGTGCGCTTCACCCCGGGCATCGAATGCCACACGCATGACTACATCCGCACTGGGCACCTCGATAGCAAGTTCGGGTTCGATCCCGACCAGCTGGAGACCGTGCTGCGCCATCTTTCCGGATGCCCATGGGCCTGGGTGGACGGATTGCATGCCCACATCGGCTCCCAGATCTTTGAGTTGGACCCCCACCGCGACCTGGCCGGGGTGCTCGCGGACGCCCTGGTGCTGGCCCGCTCCTTGGGACATCCCTGTCGGGACCTCAATGTGGGAGGGGGATTGGGGATCCGTTATGTCCCCTCGGATGATCCCCCCACCATTGAAGACTGGGTGAGCGGGGTGGCGGGGGCCGTGGTGGCGGCGTGCCAAAGCCGAAACCTGGAGCTGCCGCGGCTTCTATGTGAGCCGGGTCGCTCCCTGATCGGACCAGCCGGACTCACCTTGTACAGGCTGGGAAGCAGGAAGTCGATCCCCGGGGGGCGCACCTACCTCTCCGTGGACGGAGGCATGAGCGATAACCCCCGCCCGATCACTTACAAGTCGCTCTACACCGCCGTTCTGGCGGATCGTCCCCTGCCAGGGCCCGAGGAGCCGCGAGACATCGTCACCCTCGCGGGCAAACACTGCGAATCAGGGGATGTGCTCCTGCATGACCTGAGCTTGCCACCTAGCCAAACCGGGGATGTGATCGTGGTGTTCGGCACCGGTGCCTACAACGCCTCAATGGGGTCCAACTACAACCGCATCCCAAGGCCGGCGACGGTGTTGGTGAAGGACGGGAGCGCGGAAGTGGTGCAACGCCGTGAAGAGCCGGACGATTTACTGCGCTACGACCTCATCCCCGCCAGCTTGCGCTGAGATAATTTATTGGGGAGATTGGTCTGACCGCAAGCGAATTGGGTTGTGCTGCTTGAGAGCTTCTCCAAGCGAATTCCGATTCGTGCACCGTCCCAACTCCTGAGCTGCCCTGGCGTCCTGGTGTAATCGTGCAATTTTTGCTTGTTTACAAGGATCTGATTCTCTTTCTCCTCGACCTTGTTTTCGCCGCTCTCATCGGCATTCTCCTGCTGGGTCGACTCAAAGACAATCGGACGCTTTGGCTGCTGCGCGGGTACCTGCTGCTGGTCTCTCTGGCTTGGTTTGTGCAGCGGTTTGTTCCCCTGCCACTCACGTCCAAGCTGGTGGATGCCCTGGTGCTGGCCTGCAGCCTCGCCCTGGCCATCCTCTGGCAGGGGGAGTTGCGCCGGCTGATGGAGCTGCTCGGAACGGGGAATCTGGGGGTGCTTTTCGCCGATCGCCGCCAGGACCAGTTGGTGAGCGGCTCAGTGGCGGTGCTGACCGAGGCCGCGGGCCGGTTGTCGCAGGCGCGGCGCGGAGCCTTGATCGTGCTCGATCTGGGCAGCGACCTGCGTCCCGAGGACTTTTTGAACAGCGGCATCCACCTCGATGCCCGTCTCTCCGTGGAGCTGCTGATGAACGTGTTTGCCAGCGACACCCCGCTCCATGACGGGGCCGTGTTGGTGCAAAAAAACCGCATCCTTTCGGCGGGGGTGATCCTGCCCCTCTCCCGCCAGGGCCTCAATCGCTATGGCACCCGCCATCTGGCGGCCCTCGGACTGACCGAGCGCCACAACCGCTGCCTGTGCGTGGTGGTGTCGGAGGAAACGGGAACCCTGTCCTTGGCTCGCCTGGGCCGGTTGGAGCGCCCGATCACCAGCAGCCGCCTCCATGATCTGCTCAATGAAGCGCTGGCGTCGGGACCAACAGGACGTAGCGTGGTGGGGGTTCAGCCGGAATCACGCGGATGAGTCGCGCCCTGGCGACCACATTCAAGCCAAGACCACGGGACCTTCCTCAAGGTCTGGATCCCCTTCGCTTGCCGCGTCACGTGGCGGTGATCATGGATGGGAACGGACGGTGGGCCCGTCAGCGGGGGCTGCCCAGGATGATGGGGCACCGTGCCGGCGTGGAGGCCCTGAAACGCACCCTGCGGCTCTGCAGCGACTGGGGGGTGGGGGCGTTGACCGCCTATGCCTTCTCCACCGAGAACTGGAGCCGCCCTGGAGAGGAAGTGTCGTTTTTGATGACCCTCTTTGAACGGGTGCTGGCCCGGGAGCTGGAGGCACTGGAAAAAGAACAGGTGCGGATTCAGTTTCTCGGCGAACTGGAGGAGTTGCCCCAAAAATTGCAGGATCTGATCGCCGACGCCACCAGCCGCACGGCCGCCAATAGTGGCATTCTTTTTAATGTGTGCACCAATTACGGCAGCCGCAGGGAGCTGGTGCGCGCCGCCCAGAAGCTTGCCGCCTTGGTGGCCGAGGGGCACCTGGAGCCCCACCAAATCAACGAATCCGCCTTCGCCTCCCAGTTGCACACCGCGGGCCAGCACGATCCCGATCTGTTGATTCGCACCAGCGGCGAGCAACGCCTGAGCAATTTCCTGCTCTGGCAATTGGCCTACGCCGAGTTGCACCTCACCGATGTGCTCTGGCCTGATTTCGATGCCCGGGCTTTGGAGCGGGCCCTGCTGGATTTCCAGGGCAGGCAACGGCGTTTCGGCGGGGTGGACGAGGAGTCACAGCCATGAGCACCCGCCACGACTGGACCCGGGCCGAGATTCTGGAGCTGCTCCAACGGCCCCTGCTCGATCTCCTCTGGCAGGCCCAAGGTGTGCATCGCGCCGCCACGCCCCACCCAGAAGTGCAGCTGGCTTCCCTGCTCAGCGTGCGCACCGGAGGCTGCGAGGAAGACTGCGCCTATTGCCCCCAATCGATGCATCACAGCGCCGACGTGGCTGGGCGGCCGGAGCTGGATGTGGAAACGGTGCTCGAGAGGGCGCGGGCCGCCAAGGCCGCGGGAGCCCATCGTTTCTGCATGGGCTGGGCCTGGCGGGAAATCCGGGAGGGCGCGCCCTTCGAGGCCATGCTGGCCATGGTGCGGGGGGTGAGGGAGTTGGGTTTGGAGGCCTGCGTCACGGCGGGCATGCTCACCGATCAGCAGGCGGCCCGCCTGGCGGAGGCCGGCCTCACGGCCTACAACCACAATCTCGACACCTCACCCGAGCACTACCGCCACATCGTCTCGACCCGCGGCTACGACGAGCGGTTGGAGACGCTCGGGCGGGTGCGGGCGGCGGGGATCCAACTCTGCTGCGGAGGCATCCTGGGGATGGGGGAATCGCTGGAGGATCGGGCGGCCCTTCTGGAGGTGCTGGCCACGATGGATCCCCACCCGGAAAGCGTGCCGATCAATGGGTTGGTGGCGGTGGAGGGCACTCCCCTGGAGGATCTGCCCCCGATCGATCCCCTGGAGCTGGTGCGGATGGTGGCCACGGCGCGCATCCTGATGCCCCACAGCCGGGTGCGGCTGAGCGCGGGCCGCGAGCGCCTGAGTCGGGAAGCCCAGATCCTCTGTTTTTTGGCGGGAGCCGATTCGTTTTTCTATGGCGACACCCTGCTCACCACCAGCAACCCGGCCGAGGATGCCGACCGGGCCCTGCTGGCGGCCGCCGGTTTGGGGGCGCCCCCCTGAGCCCGATGCTGGTGGCCGCGTTTTATGGCTTCGCCCGATTCGCCGAGGGCGAGCTGGCTTCCCTGCGCCAGCGCCTTCTGGCGATGGGGGAGGAGGCCAACGTGCTGGGCACGGTGTTGCTGGCGGAAGAGGGAATCAACGGCACCCTCTGTGGACCTGAGGCGGGGGTGGAGCGGATCCTGGAGGAGTTGCGGAGCGATCCGCGGCTGGCCCAGCTGGCCATTCGCCGTTCCATCGCGGAGGATCCCCCTTTCTTCCGGCTAAAGGTGCGGCGCAAGCGGGAGATCGTCACCCTCGGGGTGGACGGGCTGGATCCCCTTCAAGGGGTGGGCACCTATGTGGATCCCGCCGACTGGAACCCTTTGATCCAAGATCCGGGGACCCTGGTGGTGGACACCCGCAACACCTATGAGGTGGGCCTGGGCAGCTTCGCCGGCGCCATCCACCCCAACACCCGGAGCTTCCGGGACTTTCCGCGCTGGGTGGAGGAGGTGCTTCCGGGGTTGGTGGCGGACCGGCAACCCGAGAGATTTGCCCTGTTTTGCACCGGTGGCATCCGCTGCGAGAAGGCCACGGCCTATCTCCAACGGAAAGGATTTCAAGGGGTGCACCACCTGCGGGGGGGCATTTTGGGCTATCTGGAGGCGATCCCTGAGGAGCGGAGCCTCTGGCGGGGGGAGTGTTTTGTGTTTGATCACCGCGCCGCCGTCAACCATCAGTTGGAGCCCGGCAGCCATGAACTTTGCCACGCCTGCCGGATGCCCCTCTCCCAGGAGGATCGGGCCCTGCCCAGCTACGTGCCCGGGGTGCGCTGCCGCCATTGCGAGGGCCGTCGCGAGCCGGCCGACCTGGCGCGCTACGCGGAGCGGCAACGGCAGCAGCGGCGGGCCCAAGCCAGCGGCGAGCCCCATCTCGGGCGGCACTTTCCCCTTCCCCGGGGGTCATCGGAGCCGCTGACGTGACTCCCGGGGGGATTCTGTACAGCTTCCGCCGCTGTCCTTACGCGATTCGCGCCCGTTTGGCCCTGGCGGCGGCCGGGGTGCAGGTGGAGGTGCGGGAGGTGACGCCGCGGGCCAAGCCCCCGGAGCTGTTGGCGGCGTCGGCGAAGGGGACGGTGCCAGTGCTCGCGCGCCCGGACGGGGAGGTGCTGGAGGAAAGCCTGGACATCGTGCTCTGGGCCCTCGGTCAGAGGCCTGAGGGGGAGGAGGCCCGAGAAACCCTCACCCATGGGCCCGCCGCCGCCCTGATCGCCGAGTGCGACGGGCCCTTCAAGCGGCATCTGGATGCCTATCGCTATGGCGATCACGGACGGAAGGAGCATCGGGAGGCGGCCGCTGAAATCCTGCGCCGCTGGAGCGCGCTCTTGGAAGCCCCGCTCGTCGGCCTGGAGGCCCTTGGCTGGATCCTGCTGCCCTTTGTGCGCCAATTTCGCTTGAGCGATCCGGAGGCGTTTGCCCAAGACAGCCACATGGAGGCGCTGAGCCGCTGGCTGGCTGGCTTTGAGGGGGGAGCGGCCCTGGAGACGGTGATGGCTCCCCCTTGGGGCAGGCGCCAGATCTGGCGCTCTCCTCGCTGGCTGTACCACCTGGCCCTGGAGGGGGACTGGCAAGAGGCGCGCCGCCGGGGTGTGTACCTCCGCTCCACCCGGGGGATGGGCATCGAGGAGGTGGGCTTCATCCACGCCAGCTGGAGCCAGCAGGTGGAGCCCACCTGGCGGCGATTTTATGGCGATGGTCCGGAGGTGCGGCTGCTGGTGATCGAGCCAGCCCGGCTGACGGCCGCTGGCCTGGAGGTGCGGGAGGAAGCGGCCCCGGAGAGCGGCGAACGCTTTCCCCACATTTATGGCGCGCTGCCCATCGAGGCGGTGCTGTTGGCGGAACGATTCGCTCCGCTCCCGGAGGTCGGTTCGCCGTGAGCCTTCCGCCGCCCGAGATTCAGCCCAGCCTGGAGGCCATCGAGGCCGAGGGCAGCCAGAAGGGATGGAAGCTGCGCCTCGCCGCGCCCCGGCGGCTGGGCCTGTGGAGCCTGCGGGTGGTGGTGGCCCGGCCACTGGAGGGGGGCCGGGCGGAATGGCTGGGGGAACTCAAGGGCTGGGCCCTGCCCCACCGGGAGGGGTTGCGGCTCGACACCCTGCGGGTGCAAGGCCCCCAAAGCGCCGGGGCGGGCTACCTGCTGTTGGCTGCCGGTTGCGCCTGGGCGTTGGAGCGCACGCCCTGCCGTCGGGCCCGCTTCCTGGCCATCCACGACAACGAGCGCCAGCACCGGCGCCTGGTGCGTTATTTCCAGGGCTTGGGCTTCGAGCCCCTGCGCGAGCTGGGCGCGGCCCCGATCGACTGGGGGCCCCGGTTGCTGTGGGGCGGCGGCGGCCTGCTGATGGAGGGGGAGTGCGCTCAGGCGATCCAGCGTTGCGCCCGCCGCTGGCGGGCCGGCTAGGGATCAATCACCTGGCCCCGCACCACCCAGAGCGCCTCGCCGGACCGCAGGGGTCGCCAGGCCTCGTTGGTGGTGAGGGGTTCGGTGCTGACGATGGTGACCACGTCGTCGGGTCCGGCCAGCTCGGAAAAATCCACCGTGAGATCGTCATCGGCCAGGCGGGCGTGGCTGAAGGGGGCCTGGCGGGTGAGCACGTGCAGGCGGGTGGTGGCGTAGACGAACAGCCACTGACCATTGCTCAGCAATCCATTGAAGGTGCCCCGCTGGGCCAGGACAGCGCACAGACGCACGAGATCTCTATGGAGGCCAGCCCTGTCCTCAGGGTCCACACCCGCCCGATCGAGCTCCTGGAGGATCCAGCAGAAGGCGGCCTCACTGTCGGTGTCCCCGACGGGTTGATAGGCGCCGTCCAGGTCGGAGCTGCCCTCCAGATGGCCGTTGTGGGCAAACACCCAATCCTGGCCGTGGAAGCGACGAAGAAAGGGATGGCAGTTTTCCAAGGCCACCTTGCCGCGGGTGGCCTTGCGGATGTGGGCGATGGAGCAGTGGGCCTTCAACGGCAGGGTGGCCACCTCGGCGGCCACGGGCGAAAAGGCGGCCGGCGCTTCCTCCCGATAGAGACGCACCCCCTGGCCATCCACGTTGAAGCAGGCCAGGCCCCAGCCATCCCCGTGGTCGGCCGTGGCGCCGCCGCGTCGGCGCAGGCCATGGAAGGAAAAGCACAGGTCGGTGGGGGTGTTGGCGCTGAGGGCCAGGAGTTCGCACATGGCTCTATTCTCGCCAGCCCGCACAATGGGGGGGTCGCGCCGCGGTCCATGACCCTTCGCACCAAGGTGGCCCTGGGGCTGCTGGTGTTTGTGCCCCTCTCCATCGCCGCCGAACGCCTGGAGCTGGGGGAGGGGATGATTTTCCTCACCTCGGTGTTGGCCATCATTCCCTTGGCGGTGTGGCTCAGCACGGCCACCGAGGAGCTGGCCCTGGCCCTGGGCCCCTCCATCGGCGCCCTGCTCAACGCCGTGTTCGGCAACGCCACCGAGCTGATCATCGCCCTCACGGCCCTCAGGGCGGGGCTGGTGGAGATCGTGAAGGCGAGCATCACCGGCACCGTGGTGGCGAATTTGCTGTTGGCCCTGGGGCTCTCGATGCTGGTGGGGGGCATCGGGCGCCAGGAGCAGCGCTTTCAGCCCGTGGTGGCGCGGGTGAACGGCACGGCGATGAGCCTGGCGGTGCTGGCGATCCTGATCCCGAGCCTCACGGGCATGGGGGAAGGGGGCCACGGCTTGGGCACCCAGCGCTTCTCCACGTTTGTGGCCTGGATCTTGCTGGTGGTGTATGGCCTGACGTTGCTGTTTTCCCTGCGCACCCACAGCGGGCTCTACGCGGTGGCGGAAGCCGACCTGGAGGAAGAGACCGCCCACAAGCCACCTCTGCTGCCCTGGCTGGCGGTGTTGGTGGCGGCCACGGCGGGGGTGGCCTACGAATCGGAGCTGTTTGTGGGGGTGGTGGAGCAGGTGACCGCCAAGGTGGGTCTGAGCGCGCTCTTCACCGGGGTGGTGCTGCTGCCTTTGCTGGGGGGCGTGGCGGAATACCTGACGGCGGTGACGATGGCCCGTAAAAACAAGATGGATCTCTCGGTGTCGGTGGCCCTGGGCTCCACCTTGCTGGTGGCCCTGTTGGTGGTGCCGATTTTGGTGCTGGTGGGGCCACTGTTGGGCCATCCGCTGGATCTGAATTTCCAGATGTATGAGTTGGTGGCCATCGCCACCGCCGTTGTGGTGAGCAATCTGGTGAGTTTGGACGGCCGCTCCGATTGGCTGGAAGGGGTGTTGCTCCTGGCGGCCTATGTGATTCTGGCGGCCGGCTTCTATTTCCAAAGCATGCCCCTGGCCTCCGTCACCTGAGATGTCGTCCTCCCCATCCCCCAGCGAAGGCCTGATCCCCCCCCTGCCTCCCGATCCGGAGCTGGAGGGGCCTGAGCCCTCAGAACTGCCCGAGGTGCCGGCCTTTCGCGCCAGCAACGCCTGGAGCCGCCTCAACCGATCCGCCTCCCTGCAGCTGCTGCTGGCCCTGCTGTTCACCCTGGCGGCCAACCTGGTGGGCGCGCGGCCCCTGATGCTGGCGGCGGGCATTTTGCTGCTGGTGCTCTCTTTGTATCAGCTGCTCCCGCCTTTGTGGCGGCAGCTCAGCGGTCGATTGGATGACGCCCCCACCGCCCGGGTGCTGGCGGCGGTGGCGCTGCTGATCGGCGCCATCACCATCCCATTTGCGCTGGGCTGGCTGGATCCCTTCCTCAACCTGTTCCGCCGTGGCAACTGGGAAGCGATCGGCGCCCTGGGGGAGGGCGTGGTGGGGGCCTTTGGCCAGATTTTGGTGGCCAGCGTGGCGCTGATGATCGCCTGGCGGCAGGTGCTGGTGGATCAGCGGCTCACCACCCAGCAAAACCGCATCACCCAGGCCCAGACGATCGATAGCTTCATCCATGGCATCTCCGAGTTGATCAGCGATGAGGAGGGCATGCTCGAAGACTGGCCCCTAGAGCGGATGCTGGCGGAGGGAAGGCTTTCAGCGGTGTTTGGCTCGATCGACCGGGATGGCAAGGCCCGGGTGCTGCGCTTTCTCTCCCATGCCCGGCTGCTCACCCCCCTCAAGCGCGACAACCGGCTGGGCCGGGCGATCCTGGATGGCCAGGGCAACTACGAGGAAGATCGGGCCTGGGGGGTGCCGGTGATCCGGCTGCAGCAACTGCTCAAGGGCGTGGATCTCTCCGGCAGCGACCTGCGGGGGGTGGATTTCAATGGCGCCGACCTGCGGGGGGCGGATCTGTCGTTCTGCGACCTGTCGGGCGCGAATTTGGCGGGCACCAACCTGGCCGGGGTGAATCTGGAGGGCTCACGGCTGGAAGACTGCCGCTTTTTCTACGGCCGCCCCCAAACCGCCTCCCCCCGTCTGGCCCCCTCCCACTTCGATCTCACCACCGGCGCCGGCACGGGCGCCGTGGTGGAAAACAGCAATCTCACCGGAGCGCGGTTTCTCGACGCCCAATCCCACCACTACCTGGCCTCCTGGAGCGGTCCCCGCTCCCGAACCACCATCCCGGGGGGCTCCAAGGGCATTCCGAGTCAATTAGCGCGCTCTCTCTAAGAGCCGGCGAGACAGGCGAGCCAGATCCCCAAGCTCCGAACTCCGTGAGATCATGGGAACAAGCCCGCCTCTGGCGAGCGTCCCCTGGAGGGGTGGTCGAGTGGTTGATGGCTCCGGTCTTGAAAACCGGCGACCCGAAAGGGTCCGTGGGTTCGAATCCCACCCCCTCCGTTTTTCAAAAACCCAGTGCTGGCAACGAGTCTGAGCTACAACCCCAGCCCTTGACAGGGAACCACCAAACGCCCAGTTAGGCACGCCAGGTAGGCAAAAAGAGACCGGTTGGGCCACGATTAGGCAAGTCGCTAGTCAAATCCGATGCCTGCTTCCGACCCTTGGCTGAGGCGCCAAAACGATGCCCTCAAGCTGCGCGGCTTGGCGGTGACCCTCGAGCTCTGCGGCTCCCGCGTCAGGTTGCGCGCCTCAATGCCGCCCAAGCCAGAGGACACACCAAGCTCGCCATGGAAGCAACAGAGAATCTCAACCGGCCTGGAATACCCTGCGCAGGCCAGGGAGGCAGTAGAGCTTGCCGAGACCTTGGGCCGTTCACTGGAACGGCACCGCATGGGTTTTGAAGCCTTCGACTGGAGCCCTTGGGAGCGAAAGGGAAGACAGCGGCGCCCAGCAACGGCCGTTCATCTGATGCCATCTCTGGATCCACGGCTCTGCGCCTCACCCGGACGTGGTGGGAGGCCCGGGGGCGACGGGGACGTTCAGCCGAAGACTCCTGGGAGGTTGACTTCCGCCAACCTCTGGCAGCTCTGAAGGGCATTCATGACCTGCAACCCTCCCATCTGATCGCCCTGGTGGATGCCTGCGTCCCCAACAGCCGCAGCCGTCTACGGGCGGGACGGGCGGCCGCGTCGATGGCCCAGTCCCTTGGTTGGGGAAACGAACTGGTAGCGGATCTGCGACAGCGCGGCAAAGGGTATTCGGCGCGTCAGGCTGCTCCGAGGACGTTGCCTTCAGAACGCGCCATCGAGGTGCTGATCGACCAGCTTCCGTCGGTGTGGCAGTGGCCGGTGGCGGTCGTCGCTACCTACGGCAGCAGGCCCCATGAGGCCCTGCTGCATGCGGAGGTGCTGCCAACAGGACTTGTGCGGATCGCTGCTGGCAAGACTGGTGCAAGACAGTCCCTGGCGATGCCAGCCGAATGGGTGAGGCGTTGGCAGCTGAGCGAGAAGCGCTTGCCCCCGAGCATGAATGAAGATCGCGGTCACAGGGCAGCGGGCATGGCGATGGGCCGGATGTTCCGGAGAGTGAGCGCTGAGATGGTGCCCTACGACCTGCGGCATGCCTGGGCGGTGCGGGCGATTCGCAACCCAAGGATCTCGCCTTCGTTGGCAGCCAAATCCATGGGCCACAGCCTGGCGGTTCACAGCAGCATCTACCAACGCTGGTTTGATGCCCATGAGATGGAGTCTCTGCAGGAGCAACTCAGCGCAGTGTCATGAGATAGCGGTCAACATTCACCAGATAGGAGTGGCGTTTTCCCGAGGCTGATGGCAGCCGCCGGACGCAGTCTGGCGGGAACGTTCCCCGCAGGATTCGATTCTTGAGTGCTCTCGCAGAGGAGAAGTGCAGTAACGGAGCAGCTTCTTTGAGGGGCAACCATGGACTGCGCGCCTGCGGAGCCGGTTGGCCCTGTGCCGTGAGCAACCTCAGCTGCGCTGAAAGCTGAGAAAGCTGGGCCGTTAGATCCGCGACCACAGATTCCATCGCCTTGACGTGTGGTTCCATCAGCGGCGTCCCGTTCGGATCTTGCCCAGCGATTCGAGGAATAGCGGGGCCGCCTTGCCGTTCAGGGCCGATTTGCAAACAGCAACCCCAGGGGGCCCGTGAACGCGAAGGGAGTGCTCCCCCATGTGCAGGCCAGCGACCGCGTCGGTGAAGGTCCGGTCTTGGCCTTGAGGTTCTGTGCTCTCCCGAGAACGAGCCCTATGGACTCGAGGGGGCGCCAGGGCGAACAGGCTGGAGGCCGAGGGCGACGCCAGCGGGGCGGTGGCCCGGCGGTTGGGCCTGGACGAGCGGCGTTGGGAGGAGATCGTGCGGGCCTGCAGCATGGGAGTGGTGCCACTGGGGCATTCCGAGAGGGTGTAAGACGAGGCGTTTATGCAATTCGCTAGCAGCAACTCACGATGTCTGCTCGGCCAGCAGTTCATTGATAGGCGATCCAGAACCCAGGTGTGAATACCCAAACAATGGCAAGATATGAGGTTAAGAACCGTAAATCCGAAGAGAGAATGCCAAGCGTGCCACCAGACTGTAATCAATCTGATCCACATCATGTCCTGGCAGTATTGGTATCTATTTCCAACAGCGATAGCTGTCTGCATCCTTGCCACCGCTTCGGGTTTTTCGGGTAGCGTTTTATTTCAACCGGTTTTTTATTTTATTCTCAAAGTTCCGCTTGCTCAATCGATTGCAACCGGAATCGCCACGGAAACGATTGGCATGACCAATGGGGCAATCACCTATGCCATGATGCGTAACGAAAAGACAAGCATTGATCGCAAGGCGCTTCGATCAGTTGCCCCTTATGTGATTGCAGGAGTGGTTGCGGGTATCATCTTTTTTGTCTACGCACCAAAGCCACTACTTAGATTCACGGTTGGGGTGGTGATTGCCGCCATCGCGATCTATCAGATTTATCTAGCGGGGGAAAACAAGCTTGGCAGCATGCCTGCAGCGGATCTGAGTGTGCTTGCCAAGCCTCATAACAGGGTCTATCAATTTTTGGCAGGCGCATTTTCCGCGTCAACGGGCACTGGGGTAGCAGAAATGCATCAACCACTCTTTGAGGAGAGGGGCGGTCTTAGCACGTTGAAAGCCAACGCCACGGCAATCTGTATCGAAGCCATTGCTGATTGGACAATCACGCTGACAAATATGAAGTTAGGATATTTGCGCTATGACATTCTAGTGTTCACGGTTGCAGGTGTGCTTGTGGGCGGTCAAATCGGGCCACGTATAGCCAAGTATATTCATCCTCGAATCACCAAGATTATCTTTGGCATCAGCGTCACAACAATCGGTGCGATTTATATCGTCACCTCCTGGCCTCAAGTGGTGAAGCTCTTCGCTTGAGCTGGATTCAAAACTCAGGAGATCCGATAGGTTTCGAGAGCGTGTTGAAGCGAGCGTGGAATGGCTGTAGGTATATTTTTGCCATTCTCACGTCGCATGCAGGCAGCCTGTTGTTCCCCAATCGCTACCAGGGTTTTGTCCGTCTCTGTTGAGCGCCAGTACTCAAAACCCATCGTGATGCGATTTTGCACCATTTCTTTGAGCTGCATGGCGATGATGACCTGATCAAAGGCAAACAGTTCCGAGAGATACTGACAAGAAACATTGACGGTAACCAGGGCTAACCCAGCAGAGATTTGCTCAATCACATCAGGAGCATGCTCATAGAGAAACATCTCTCGAGTTCGACCCTGCCAGAGGATGTAGTTGGCGTAATAAACATTGCCAACAAGGTTGGTTTCCTCGAAACCAACAATGTGTTTGTATTCATAGGCCTTTGCCATCAGATTAGCAAGGCACAACGGTGAGGATGGCAACGACAATGGGATCAGCCAGAGCGTGCACTCTGAAAACCCAGGTTGCAATCTCCAGGTAGCTGCTTTTCTCCCCTGGCAAATCACTATGGCATTCCAGCCAGACCAGCGAGTTCTGGTTGCTGTGGAGAGTGAGAGATGTTTGTGCTGGAAGACCGGCTTTTTTCAGGCATTCCTTCGCACTCCAGATGCGCGTTGCCGCGATATCAACAGCTTCCCCGGATGCCGTCGCAACCACTTGGGCTAGCTGCAGAGCCGCGTCCCCAAGCAAATCACCCCAGGGCCTGGGTGGGGAACTGGTCACTTGTTCGATGTCGCAGGCAATCTGGGGCTTTGGGCCGTTGGTTGTCGGATGGAAACGCTGCAACACAGCCAGAGTGAGGTCTTGACAATGGGATGCAGACACAGGTTGATCGTTAATGGAATCGGGTTTTCCGTCGATGCGTCGGGTGATGGGCTCGGATGTGGATGCCAATTGATGCAGTAATTGGTTGGTCATCTCCTGTCGATTGGTGCCGGAATCATTGGCCAAGGCGATGGCCATTGCGAGCTGAGGTTGTTCCTCCAACAGACAACGCTCGAGGTAGGGAGGCAACAGAGGTGCAGACCAAGATTCCTGCGGGGGTTTGGCTTGAATCACCTGCAGCGTCAGGCCCTGCCAGTGCTCCAGCAACTGGCCTTCGCTGGAATGCACCCAAAGGTCGTAGACGAATTGATCGTCCACATGGGACTGCTCTACGGCCTTCACTATGTGGGGCGCTTGATCCTGCACCTGAAAGATGCTCAAGCGTTGGATGGCCACGGGCAAGATCGTGGCGTGGGGCACACAGGCTTGCAACGCATGAATGGCCGCATCTCTGGAGCCGGCATCCCCGAGCACCATGGTTTGCGGCAAGTAATCACTAAACCAGGGTGTGGATGAATCTGTTGCGATGGCGGCCACACAACTTTTGGCTCTGAGGTGGTGGTATTCCGTGATTCTCTGGAAACGCCCCTGATGGAACAACAATTCGCCATACAGATGCCGATCAATTTGCAGGCTAGGAGCCACGTAGGGAGTCAAGTCAGCGGCCTCACCCTCCGGTCGTGCAGAGCCGAAGCAAACCGTGGTTCGGAAATGGTCGACAGCAAAACCAGTCTGCGCCGTGCGAATTACCACCTCAACCTCCTTGGCCCCATGGGCGATCGCCGCAATTCGAATGGTGAGTGAATCCGAAGCTGGCACCACGATGGGGCGATGAAACTGAACCTGGGCAAATTCCATGCCGTGGCCCTCTACACCCAGAACACCGACAAGAGCGGTGGCTACCTGGGCCATCGCCTCCAAACCCATGACACCTGGAAAGATGAACTCACCCTGGTAGACGTGATCCCGCAGGTAGGGATCGGTGGCCACACTGAGGCTCACATCCACCACCAACTCAACGCCGGGAACCACCACTTTGGGCATCTCCAAAAAGCGCAGCAGGGGGAGCTCCTGGGGAGCCAGTTGAATGGTGGGCAGGGACCCCATCCGACTGCTGACCACCAGCGATGGGCTGTGTAGCGGCTGACGCAGGAGGCGTTTGAGGAGATCGATGCCTTGATCTGGAGCGATGGGGACAACGCCCTGTTGGCTGAGCGCCTCAATGCGTCCCAATCGCTCACCCATGCCCATGCCAGCCCACACAGACCATTCCAGGTTGAGACACTGGCAATGGGGATGCTCCTGCTGAAATGCGATCAGGAGCTGTGCCATTTCTTCATTGGCCAGGGCGTAGTGGGCTTCACCAGCCATTCCTGATCTAGCGATGATCGAGCCAAACGTGATCACCTGCTTGAGCTGGTGGGCAGGAATGGAGGCCAGCAGATGCCCCAACCCATCCACTTTGGGATGGAAGGTGTGGGCGAAATCAGCGGGGGTGAGTTGGCTGAGCAACCGGGGTTGGTTGACACCGGCCCCATGCAGCACTGCCGTGATGGGCCGCAGGGTTGAGGCAAGGACGGCAAGGGTGTGCTGCACCTCCTGGAGGCGGCCCACATCACAGATGAAGTAGTGGGCATCGACGCCCTGGGCCTTGAAGCGCTCGAGGTTTCCTGCTAGCTCCTTGTCTTGCTGAGGATCAGAGCGACCCAGGAGGACCAACTGGCAGCCGCTCTCTCGGGCGATGGCCAGGGCGCATTCGGCGGCGATGCCTTTGCCACCGCCTGTCACGAGCAGGCCATCCTCTGCCGTCAACCTGAAGCCATGGGTGACGGGGTCTTGATCCCCCGGGATAGCGACGGGCAGAAGGATGGGCGACAACCGTTGCCCATGGCTGTCGTAGCGCGCTTCGACGAAGCCCTTGGCCGCTTGCAGTTCGGATTGGAGGCATGCGGCCAGTTGGGGATGATCGAGAGGAATCTCCAGCGCCAGGGTTGTGATGTGTCGGTGTTCCAGATGGAGTGTCTTGGCCAAGCCACAGCCCCAGCCGGCGTGCACCATCACAACAGTGTCCAGGGAGGGATCCTGCAGAGCCTGTTGGACGCCTTCCAGCAGGGCTGTGGTGGCCTCGTCCGTTCGGCGCTCAGGGAGCAGCACCAGCCAGCCCCTGCCCGGCAAAGCCAGGCCCTGCGCCATCTGTTCAGGAAGGTGTGTATCGGTGAGGTTGAGGATGTCCCACTGGCCGGAGGGCGATGGGGATGAAGGGGGGATCAGCGACAGGGGGTTGGGCTGCCAATGGAGCTGGAAGGCTCGCAACCAGGGAGCCACACCAGGAGGGAACGGCTCAGGTGGAGCGGCTTGTGGGGGGAGGGAGGTGAGTTCGGTGAGGGCAGCGGCCACCTCGGCGAGGGTGGCATTGGCGTAGGCGGTGGGATCGGAGGGCGCCTGCAAGCCCAAGGAGTGGGCGGCTTCGCTCACCAGCTGACCCACCGTGATGGAGTTGAGATGCAAATCGCTGAGAAAGCGATGGTGATCGGCGATGGCGGCGACGGGCAACTCGGTGCGCAGGGCCACCAGCTCCCGGATTTGCTCAAGGGGCGAGGCCGGTGATGTGGTGGGGCACTCGGTCATGGGGACAGAGTGGGGCTGTGAAGCGGGGTGTGCGTGTTGGGGTGGCTGATCTGGACGGCGGGAAGGCTGGCGTTCCTGGAGGGGCGTGAGAGCGGAGCCGAGCTCTGGAGCCTGCTCACAGGGGTTGGCGATGAAGCGCAAGGGTTGGTGTAACGCCAGGGGGCGATGGAAGCGGCTTTGAAACAGCGGCGCTAGATGCACGTCTCCCCCCAGGGTGAACACCGCGCCGATCGCCTCCAGCACCCCCGCCAAGGAGGATCCGCCACTGTCGAGGGCGACACTGCGAACGGAGCCGGCCTGGGCGGCCAAACGGCTCAAAATGTGCCCTGGGCCCACTTCCAGCCAGAGATCCACCTCAGGCGTGGCCTGGGTGATGGCGGGGAGAAACTGCACAGGCTGGGTGATCTGCGCCACCAACAGGGCAGGAAGATCGGTGTTTGGCGCCAAGGGTTGGCCTGTCACGGTGGAGATCACCGTTGGGCGCAACGGGGCAAAGGTCAACCTGATCAGCAACAAAGCTCCGCAGATCTGAGCTGTCTCTCCGGCTTCGGATCGCAACCGATTCCAGCTATGAGCAGGCGTTGTAGTAAACCCTTGAGATAAAATCGGCGGTTGAAGCGATAAGA
>Ga0315904_10001003_pt1 | contig 44592 bp, 40 predicted proteins | sample LakEriMetagenome_6_FD_203529 | JGI IMG/M metagenome (GOLD analysis project Ga0315904, IMG submission 203529) | Freshwater fungal communities from buoy surface, Lake Erie, Ohio, United States - Buoy 12 MA120 | ecosystem: Environmental > Aquatic > Freshwater > Lake | place: USA: Lake Erie, Ohio... | reverse complement strand
TTCACCGTGTTGCCCGAAATTGCCGTTGCCAAGATCCGCACCGACGCGCCGTTCCAGACGAGCTGCTATATCGGCTGCGGTGTGACCACCGGCGTCGGCGCTGTCACCAAGACCGCCAATGTGCAACCGGGCGACAATGTCGTCGTCTTCGGCCTTGGCGGCATCGGGCTCAATGTGATCCAGGGCGCAAAGCTCGCCGGCGCAAAGATGATTGTCGGCATCGACATCAACTCCGATCGCGAAGAGTGGGGCCGCCAGTTCGGCATGACCCACTTCCTCAACACCAAGGGGATGAGCCGCGAGGATATTGTCGCCAAAATCGTTGAACTGACCGATGGCGGCGCAGATTATAGCTTTGACGCCACCGGCAATACCGAAGTGATGCGCACCGCGCTTGAATGCTGCCACCGCGGCTGGGGCACCAGCATCATCATCGGCGTTGCCGAAGCCGGCAAGGAAATCGCCACCCGCCCGTTCCAGCTCGTCACCGGACGCAACTGGCGCGGCACCGCCTTTGGCGGCGCCAAGGGCCGTACCGACGTCCCCAAAATCGTCGACATGTATATGGACGGACACATACAGATCGATCCCATGATCACCCATGTCCTCACACTCGATGAAATCAACAAGGGTTTCGACCTGATGCATGCAGGCGAAAGCATCAGAAGCGTTGTCGTTTTCTGATAAGTAAGGAGAGAAAGCAGATGTTCAGCCATATGATGGTCGGCAGCAATGATATTGCCCGATCGAAGACATTTTACGACGCGACCTTTGCAACAATGGGCGGCAATCCCGGGATCGAAGATCCCAAGGGTCGCCTCATTTATATGCACAATGGTTCGATGTTCCTCGTAACACCGCCGATCAACGGCGAACCCGCCACGCATGGCAATGGCTGCACCATCGGTTTTGCCATGACGCCTGAACAGGCGGATGCTTGGCACGCAGCCGGCGTCGCCAATGGCGGCACGGCGATCGAAGATCCGCCGGGCGTGCGCGAAGGCGGCGGTATGAAGCTGTACCTGGCCTATCTGCGCGATCCGGATGGCAACAAGCTGTGCGCACTGCACCGCATGCCATGATCTTTCAGCGTTGAACGAAGAAACCAAACTCTATGCCGACCTTGATCTTCTCGGCTGCAGCTATGCAGTCGAGGAGCATCAGGCGGTATTTACCGTAGAGGAGAGCAGCGCACTGCATGACCGGCTTCCCGGCGTGCACAGCAAGAACCTTTTTCTGAAAGACAATGACGGCCGTTTCTGGCTTGTCACGGTTCCCGCGGAAATCCGGGTCGACCTGAAAGCACTGCCCGCTGCAATGGGTTCGAAGCGGCTCAGCTTTGCCAAGGCTGAGGATTTGCTCAGTCTTCTGGGCCTTATCCCCGGTTCGGTGACGCCACTCGGCGCGATCAATGATAGCGATGATACGGTAACCGTGGTGCTGGATCATGAAATTGCCAATGCCATGACCGTCTGGATACATCCGCTGCGCAATACGGCCTCATTGGGCATTGCGGGTGAGGGCCTGATCCGCGCATTGCGCCATTGGAACCATGACCCGGTGATCGCATCGGTCCCGCGGCTGTGAAACGCCTCGCCATTATCTGGCACAGCATGACAGGTGGGTCGCACGCCCTAGCACAAGCAGCAGCACAGGGTGCACATCAAGTTGGAGAGGCAGAGGTAATCCTGCGTCACGCAGAGGCGGCAGATAGCCAAACAATGCTCGATGCCGATGGCTATATCTTCGCTTTTCCGGAAAATCTGGCGGCGATCAGCGGCGTAATGAAAGCATTTTTCGACCGCGCCTATTACCCCTGTCTCGGCCGAATCGAGGGGCGCCCTTATGCTCTGCTTATATGTGCGGGTTCGGACGGGGCCAATGCCGTGCGCCAAGCAGAACGCATCGCCACCGGATGGCGGCTACGCAAAATCGCCAACAGCCAAATCATTCTCACCGCTGCGCAGACGCCCGAAGCAATATTAGCGCCAAAGACGATAGCCGAACCGGAACTTGCGCAAGCGCGCGAATTGGGGACGGCCATGGCCGAAGGATTGGCTCAGGGGATATTCTGACGTCGCTTCACAATTTGGTCGATAACGCAGGAATCAGCCGCGCCGATGTTCGCTTTTCACCCAGCGCACGGTTCCCGATGAAGCGCGCATAACAACACTTTCGGTCGTGATCTTGCCGTCGCGGGTGCGCTTCACGCCTTCGAGCAGAGAGCCACTAGTCACGCCGGTCGCGGCAAAGATGCAGTCGCCCTTCGCCAGCTCTTCCAGATCGTAAATCTTGTCCAGATCTTCGATTCCCCATTTGCGCGCGCGCAGACGTTCATCGTCGTTACGGAACAGCAGCCGCCCCTTGAACTGGCCGCCGACACAGCGCAGCGCAGCTGCCGCCAGCACACCCTCCGGCGCACCACCCGAACCCATATACAGGTCGATGGTGGTGTCGGGATTGGTCACTGCGATCACGCCGGCAACATCGCCATCGGGAATCAGCATGATGCCGCAGCCGAGCGCACGCAGCTCTGCAATCATCTTTTCGTGGCGCGGGCGATCCAGCACGCAGACGATGATCTCTGACGGCGGGACGCCCTTTTCCTTTGCGACCGCCATCACATTTTCGCTCGGGCTTTTATTGAGGTCGATGATGCCTGGCGAATAGCCGGGGCCAACGGCAATCTTGTCCATATAGACGTCGGGGGCGTTGAGGAGATTGCCCTCTTCGGCAACCGCAAGCACGGCCAGCGCATTGGGGCCGGCCTTGGCGGTGATCGTGGTACCTTCGAGCGGATCAAGCGCAATGTCGATCTTCGGGCCCGTGCCAGGAGCCATGCCGACCTTTTCACCGATGTAGAGCATCGGCGCTTCATCGCGCTCGCCTTCACCGATAACGACAGTGCCATCCATATAAAGCGAATTGAGCGCAGCACGCATTGCTTCGACCGCAGCGGCGTCGGCCGCCTTTTCATCGCCGCGCCCGATCATGCTGGCAGCGGCCATGGCGGCAGCCTCGGTAACGCGAACCATTTCGAGGACCAGGACTCGGTCCATAGCGTTGCCGCTGGTATTAGTGGAGTGGGTCATCATTCAATCTCCCAAAATGTGCATAACCATCGGTTCGCCCTGCAGGCTGTCTGAGCCGGCAAGCGTCGCGAGTGTGTCTGTAATGGCTTGTTCGCGGGCCTCGTGCGTCACCATCGCGATCAGCGCGCTGCCATCGGCAACCTCGCGCTGGATCAGGCTTTCAATCGAGAGGCCAGCATCGCGCATTGCGGCGGCGATTTCGGCAAGTACGCCCGGCCGGTCGGCAACGAGCATGCGTAGATAGGTCTTGTTGATCCGGTGCGCGGCAGCGGCGCGGGGCAGCTCTTCAAGTTCGGCGGTCGGCACCGAAAAAGCGGGACCAGTTTCCTTGCGCGCAATATCAACAAGATCAGCAACGACCGCCGACGCCGTCGGTCGATCGCCCGCGCCCGCGCCCTGGAAGAGAAGCCGCCCCGAAAAATTGCCCTCCGCCACCACTGCATTAGTCGCGCCCATCACATTGGCGAGCGGATGGTCAAGCGGGACAAGGCAAGGCTGAACGCGCTGGAAAAGGGAGAACTCACCATTTCCGCCATCAACCTCAGCCAGCCCGATCAGACGGATGCGGTAACCCAGCGCTTTGGCCTGGGCGATATCGGCTGCGATGATCTTGCGAATACCGCGGATATCCACGCCATCAAAGTCGATCCGGCTGCCAAAGCTTAAAGATGCAAGGATGGAGAGCTTGTGCGCGGCATCGACGCCATCAATATCAAAACTGGGATCAGCCTCGGCAAAGCCCTTTGCCTGCGCATCGGCAAGGACGTCGGCAAAATCGCGCCCTTCGCGTTCCATTGCCGACAGGATGAAATTGCAGGTACCGTTGAGGATGCCATACACCCGGTCAATCCGGTTCGCCGCCGCGCCATCGCGCAGCCCCTGAATCACAGGAATGCCGCCGGCCACTGCTGCTTCAAATTTCAGCGGTGCATTTTTCGCCTCCGCCAACGCGCCAAGTTCGGCACCGTGGTGCGCGATCATTGCCTTGTTGGCGGTGACAAGCGCGCGCCCGACGCCCAGGGTTTCACGCGCCAAAGTCAGGGCGGGACCATCTGAACCGCCCACCAGTTCGACAACAACGTCGACATCGCCAGCCGTTGCCAGTTCACCCATGTCGTCAACCCAGCGATAAGCTGAAAGATCGACGCCACGATCTTTTGAACGCTCGCGCGCGGTGACAGCGGTGATTTCAATTGGGCGGCCGGCGCGGCGCGCAATCAAGGCGCGGTTTTCTTCGACTAACTGGATCACGCCGGTTCCGACAGTGCCGAGCCCAGCCAATCCGATACGAAGCGCCTTAACCATAATTCCCCAAAAAGTCGACTTGATGCCGCAGCGCCTAGGGCAAATAGCGTCACTTGACCAGCCTTAGCTTGCCCCAAAATGCGACCAACCCTATAGGCGCGTGACATGACAGACCAACCCACCGTCCTCATCCTTGCCGGCAAACGCGACGGCACGCTCGATCCACTCGCTGAACGCGCCGGCGTCAGCCACAAATGCCGCGTGCCGATCAACGGCAAACCGCTGCTCGAATGGGTGGTAGAGGCAGTCGGCCCGGCCTTCCCCGATGCAAAGGTCCTGATTTCGATCCATGATCCCGAAGTGATCGCTGATCTGCCGTCAGTTGTAGCGTTGAAAGCAGCAGGTCGGTTGACGCTGTGCGCGGCACAAGCGGGAATCGTCGAAAGTGTCGAACATGCAATCGAGCAGGCGGGCGGCGAAAGTGCGTTTCCGCTTCTGATCACCACGGCCGACAATGTCCTCGCTGAGAGCGACTATCTGCGCGATGTGCATCAGGCGGCACTGGCAGGCGATGGCGATGCTGTAGTCGTTCTTTCAACGCGCGAAGCAATTCGTGCGGCCCACCCGGATGGCCAGCGCCGATTTTATGAATTTAGCGATGCAGCGATTTCGAACTGCAATGTCTTCTGGCTGCGCAGCCCCAAGGCGCTTCGTGCGACTGAGGCATTTCGCGAAGGCGGCCAGTTTGCAAAGAACCGCGCACGCATTGCCAAGGCGTTCGGGATCATCAACCTACTGCGCTTCCGGCTCGGCTGGTGGACGCTGGAAAGCGCCTTCAAGGCGATCTCGCGCCGCTTTGGCGTCAAGGTGACACCGCATATCACCACCAATGGTGCGTTCGCGATCGATGTCGACAATGAACGTACCTATGGCGTTGCAGAGTTATTGCTAAAGGCCCGAAAGGGCTAACGTCCGCCTCAATCGCGAAACTCGACCCGCGCGCGCCAGACCACCGGCCATTCGGCAACGCCCCGGCATTCGTCCATCGCCCGGGCTTCGATGAGGCGAAACATCGCGCCATCCCAGACATAGCTTTGCGCTTGCCCGCAATCGCCGAGCCCACGCCCCTTGTGAAAGGCGTCAAGCTGTTGACGCGATGCGTCCCAAGCGACATTCGACAAAAGTGTCGCGCCATCCATCCCCTCGTCGGGCTTTTCCGGATAGTCAAATCGGGCGGGGACAAAATCCCAGCTCTTGCCGTCGGCGGATGTTCCGAAATAAATGGCGGACGCAGCATTATAGGCACCCGAACCGCAACTGACGAGAAGCAAAGCCCTTCGCTGGCCATCGGCCCGACCCAGGCTAACCGCGCTGTTCTCGGTCACTGCAGAAGGTTCCGTTGCGCATTTCGATCCTTCGACCACGCCCACGATCGTTGCGGCGTCGGGCAGCGGACCCTGTTTGCCAATGCGCTTGGCCTCAACTACCGGCAATGGGACTAGCTTTAAAGGCTTCACGCGACGGCCCGTTGCAGACAATGCCTGCCGCGTACCGGCGCGATTCTGTATTGCATCAATGCGGTTTAAGGCGGCAGCCGACCCGGCAAGCTCACGCTTTCCAAGCAGCACTCCATTGCCATCCTCGATCGATAGCGTGCGTCCCCGCGCGATTGCACGCACCAGTTTGAGCGCAGCATCGCCATCGACCATGATTGGCCAGTCGCCTGCCGCTTGCGTTCCACTTGCCGCCACACGTCCGCCGACAAGCACACGGTACCGTCCGCCCGTCGGTTCGGCGAATTGGATGCGCACGCTGACTCCCGCGTCGCCACTGCCGCGACGGATGATAATTTGCGGACCTTCCCCGCCGTCACCATCGGGCATCAGCGAAATGGCCTCGCAGGCAAGGCTGTTGTCGCACACGGCCGACCAGTCCTTGTGAAAAAACTGCTCCCCCAGCTTGACTGGCGATGCAGCGAGGGGGACGGAAATCACCATGGCTGCCAATGCGGCGCGTACGAAGGACAGGCTCATGGCAAACAGTCTATCCTCATCCGTTCTGCTCCGCTAGGGGCCTGACATGCTTTGCCCCCAAAGGGCGTGGGTTATTCGAAAAGGTACAACGGAAATGCGCACAGTTGCAGTTATCGGTGCAGGTCAAATGGGGTCCGGAATCGCCCAAGTGAGTGCTGCCGCCGGCTATCAGGTGCTTCTGTCGGACATAGACCTCGGCCGTGCCAGCGCCGGCAAGGATGTGATTGCGGCGGCGCTGCGCAAATTGGTCGACCGCGAAAAAATCGGCGCGAGCGAGGCCGAACAGACGCTCGCACGGATCACCCCTGTCGCCGATTACGCGCCGATGGCTGAAGCCGGACTGGTCATCGAGGCCGCGACAGAACGTGAAGAAATCAAGCGCCGTATTTTTGACGAGGTTGGCAAGGTGCTGGGTTCGACGGCAATCCTTGCCACCAACACCTCTTCAATCCCGATCACTCGCATGGCACAAAATTCGCCTGATCCGAGTCGCTTCATCGGCGTCCATTTCTTTAACCCCGTGCCGATCATGGGATTGATTGAGGTGATTCGCGGACTCGCCACATCGCAGGAGACGGTCGAGAAGGTGAAGCTGTTCGGCGAGACATTGGGCAAGTCGTTGGTATTCGCCGAAGACGTACCCGGGTTCATCGTCAACCGCATTCTTATGCCGATGCTGAACGAAGCCTGCTTCTCGCTGGGTGAAGGCGTCGCATCGATCCGGGATATCGACATGGCCTGCCAGATCGGTCTCAACCATCCAATGGGGCCATTGACGCTTGCCGATTTTGTCGGGCTGGATACCTGTTTCGAAATCATCAAGGTGCTGCACGAAACCACCGGCGACCCGAAATATCGCCCGGCACCGCTGCTCGTGAAATATGTCGAGGCCGGCTGGCTTGGCCGCAAGACCAAGCGCGGCTTTTACGACTATAGCGGCGCCGTGCCCGTGCCGACGCGATAAAAAACCGCAGCATGACACAAATAAAAAAGGGCCCCGCAAGAGGCCCTTTTTTCTTATCGTACAGAAGCGATGTTACTCGCTGATGCGCTGAACATTCGTTGCCGAATATTTGCCGCGACGATCAACTTCAATGTCGAAAGCCAGACGGTCATTCTGGGTTACGGTACCAACGCCCGAACGCTCAAGCGCGGAAATGTGAACGAACACATCTTCACCGCCATCATCGCGCTGGACGAAACCGAATCCCTTCATGTCGTTGAAGAACTTCACCGTGCCATTGGCACGTTCGCCGGTCGATTCGCGCATCGGAGCGCGATCAAAACCACCACGCTCACCGCCACGCTGGAAACCACCGCGGTCACCGCGATCGCCACGGTCAAAACCAGGGCGCTCAGGACGGGGTGCGCGCTCGGGAACCGGCATCGGTTCACCGTCAATCACAAGATCGGTCGCCGACACCTTGCCGCCACGATCAACCAGCGTAAATTCAAGTGGCTGACCCTCGGCCAGACCGGTGAGGCCAGCCTGTTCGACAGCACTGATATGAACGAACACATCGTCAGGACGGTCATCAACCTGGATGAAGCCGAAGCCCTTCTGATTGTTGAAGAATTTAACGACACCCTTGCCGTTTCCAACGACCTGAGCAGGCATTGCGGGGCCACGCGGAGCGCCACCACCGAAGCCGCCACCGCCACCGCCGCCGCCGCGCGGGCCGCCGAAACCGCCTCCACGTGGACCGCCGCTGTTATAGCCGCCAGAGCGTTCTCCGCCTCTCAATTCACCCGGAAATGAGGGGGCCTCGAAGCCAAAATTATCGTCGCCGAAACGATCGCGCTTGTCACGGCCACGGCCACGACGCTTGTCATTAAAACTCATGTTCGAACAGTTACTTTCTCGTCGCCCGTCAAGCTAATTCCATGCGAAACAGGGCGAATATCCCGCATTTGCCGCGTTTGGGCACAGCCGCCACGCCTTTCAACTATACTCCATACGCGGCAACCGCGATAGCAAATAATGCAGGAGCCTTTACGGGTGGTAAAACTTGCCTTGCGCCGCCTGCTGGGGCAGAGGAAGGCTCATTCAATTACCGCACAGAAAGTCATGACGCGCATGAGCGTATTCCTGCACGAAGAAGATCTACCCGATGGCGTCCTACAAGGCAGCAGTGCTGTCGCCGTGGACACCGAAACAATGGGTTTGCATACCCTCCGGGATCGACTGTGCCTGTTGCAGATTTCCGACGGCAATGGCGATGAACATCTGGTGCGTTTCGCCCCCGGCAGCAATTATGCCGCACCCAATCTGCGCGCGATCCTGGCGGATCCCGCACGGTTGAAGCTTTTCCATTTCGCCCGCTTCGATCTCGCAGCGATCGAGCATTATCTTGGAGTGACGGCCGCGCCGCTATTCTGCACGAAAATTGCCTCGCGGCTGACGCGCACCTTCACCGATCGCCATGGCCTGAAAGAATTGGTGAAGGAACTGCTCGGCGCGGATATCTCCAAGCAGCAGCAATCGAGCGACTGGGGTGGTCCGGTTCTGAGCGAGGCGCAAAAGGATTATGCCGCCAGCGACGTTCGCTTTCTGCACCGGCTCCATGCCGAATTCCTTATCCGTCTGGAACGGGAAGGCCGGATGGACATGGCCCAGGCCTGTTTCGATTTCCTGCCCCACCGGGCGCGACTCGATCTGATGGGCTGGCCTGACGACGACATTTTCGCGCACAGCTAAGCGCGCATTCATCAGCAGGAGCGCAGGAAAAAGCGCATGTCAGAACAGGCAGACAAGGAACGCACATCGCGGCAGCGACTCGCCGCGCCAGGCGGCCGGCGTGACCGGCTCGTGCGCCTGCTTCGCGTCGTACTGCCCAGCATCATCGGAGTGCTGCTGGCGCTGCTGGTCGTTGCGCCCTTTTCCAACCGTGAAGAACTGAGCTTCGTACTGGCCAAGGATGAGGTCAACATGGCCACCGAGCGCATGCGGCTGACCAACGCAATGTACCGTGGTGAAGACAGCAAGGGCAGACCGTTTGTGCTGCGCGGCGGCAGCGCCGTTCAGAAAAGCAGCGCCGAGCCCGTCATCCGCCTTTCCGACCTGTCGGCCCAGATGCTGATGGATAATGGGCCCGCCCGACTCGTCGCCGGTCAGGGCTGGTATAATCTGGACACCGAAAAAGTCCGGGTGGAAGGGCCATTGTCCTACACCGCCGGCGATGGTTTCAGCCTGACGGCGAACAATGTCGAATTTGCAATGAAGACGCGTCAGCTGGAAAGTTTCGGCCCAGTCAGCGGCACAACGCGCGTCGGCACCTTCCGCGCGGCAAAATTGCGCGCAGACATTGACGCACGAATCGTCCGACTTGAAGGCGGCGCGCATTTGCGCATCGACCAGAATGCGATTAGAGGAGGCCGATGATGTCCAAATCCTTCTTTGCGATCATGCTGACCAGCGCCATTGGCACTGCAGCCCTGCTATCGGTTGCAGCGCCGGCACAGGTATTGCGTAACCATGATAGCAATGCGCCCGTCGATTTTGACGCAGGCGCTATCGAATTGCAGGATCGTGCCGACCGCGTGCTATTGACCGGCGGGGTTACCGCCACTCAGGCAGGGCTGACCATGCGAGCGGCGCGACTGACGGCCGCCTATACCAGCAATGGCGGCATCGACGTCGATCGGCTTGATGCGGTTGGCGGCGTGGTTATTTCGAAGGATGATCTGCGCGCAACAAGCGATGCTGCAATCTATGATCTGAACGCAAATCTGATCACACTGCTCGGCAATGTGCACCTCACTCAGGGTGCGAACAAACTCAATGGCGCACGGATCGTGATCGATCTCCAGGCCGGCCGATCAACGATCACTGGCGGAGCATCCGCACCGGGCACGACGGGCAGCAATGGCCGCGTCACCGGCACCTTCACCGTTCCGCAGCGCAAAAACTGACCCGTTTCGGACAAGTCGCGCGGCGCTTCCATGCACAAATCCTGCCAACCGGCTTTTCTTGGGCCGGATTGCGCGGTAAGCAGGCTCGAACTTGAAAGGACTTTGAGGGCATGAGCCTTGAACAGCCATTGGCCGATGATGCACAGCGCCCCGAAACTAAGGGCAGCGCGGTAACGGAGGAAGGGCTCACCTCCGGCCTGGCAGTGGTGTCGATCGCCAAAAGCTATGACAAGCGGGCAGTGCTGACCGATGTGTCGCTGTCGGTGGCAAGGGGCGAAGTCGTTGGGCTTTTGGGCCCCAATGGCGCGGGCAAGACCACCTGCTTTTATTCGGTCATGGGCCTTGTAAAGCCCGATTCGGGCCGGATCATGCTCAATGGAGAGGATATCACAAGGCTGCCCATGTATCGCCGGGCGATCCTTGGCCTTGGTTACCTCCCGCAGGAAACCTCGATCTTTCGCGGGCTGTCGGTCGAGCAGAACATCATGGCCGTCCTCGAACTTGCCGAACCAGACACCGCGACGCGCGAAGCCCGACTTGAACAATTGCTCGATGAATTCGGGCTGGCCCGATTGCGCAGCGCATCGGCAATGGCTTTGTCGGGCGGCGAACGGCGGCGTTGCGAGATTGCGCGCGCGCTGGCCGCCAACCCGTCGATCATCCTGCTTGATGAACCCTTTGCCGGCATCGATCCAATCTCGATCAACGATATTCGCGACCTTGTCAGAGACCTGAAAAAACGCGGTATCGGCGTGTTGATCACCGACCATAATGTTCGCGAAACGCTCGACATCGTTGACCGGGCCTGCATCATTTATGGTGGGCAGGTGCTGTTCGCAGGTTCGCCGGAAGATTTGGTAAAGGATGCCAATGTGCGCCGCCTTTACCTTGGCGAAGGGTTTGAAATGTGAGGATCGACGGATGGCCATTTATCCGTTCGCTTCGAGCCTAGGCCAGACACCAACCGGCATTACGCGTCTCGACCTCGATCGAAACGAGAAGTCGTAAAATCCAAGCATGGCCCTCACCCCGCGCCTTGATCTTCGGCAGACCCAATCACTGGTGATGACGCCGCAGCTTCAGCAGGCAATCAAGCTGCTGGCGCTGTCCTCGCTCGAAATCGAAAGCTTCGTTGCCGAAGAGCTGGAACGCAATCCCTTGCTGGATATTGCACCTGCGGACAGTGGCGGAGAAAGCGACAGCCCCGAAACCGCTGACGCTCCGCCGCAGCCTGAAAATCTCGGCAGTGACGAACTAATGAATGACGGCGATTTTGCGACAGGAAGCGCAGCGCTCGATACGGATTTCGCAGCTGAGGCTTTCGGATCTGACGCGGAGGGCGGCGGTGCGGGCGCGGACGGGATGCTGGGCATGAACGGCATCGATATGCGCGGCGGCGATTTTGCCGATGGCCCGGATTTTGACAGTTTTGCCGCGCATCCCGTGTCATTGCGCGATCATCTGCTCGGACAGGCAGGCTCGGCAGCATCGGGGCGTAAACTGCTTCTGATCGAAAAACTGATCGATCATGTCGAGCCATCGGGCTGGCTCGGCGTCGATCTTTCTACGCTCGCCTATCGGCTGGGCGTGCCGCAGTCTGAAATGCAGGAAGCACTGAAAACGCTGCAAAGCTTTGACCCGACCGGGGTCGGCGCGCGCGATCTTGCCGAATGCATCGCGCTGCAGGCGATCGAAGCCGACCGTTATGACCCCTGCATGGCCCGACTGATCGACAATCTCGATCTTGTGGCGCGCGGCAGCTTTGACCAGTTGATGCGGCTATGCCGGGTCGATGAAGAAGATATGCGCGACATGCTGTCCGAACTGCGCAGCTATGATCCGAAACCGGGTCTGCGTTTCGATAGCGCGGACGCCGCCATTGCCGTCACTCCAGATATCTTCGTCACGCCGCAGGGCAAGGGCTGGGCGATCGAGTTGAATAGCGCCAATCTTCCCCGCCTGCTCGTCAATCGCAGCTATTATCTCGAAATGGGCGGCGGTGGCAGTAACAAGGCGACCAATGCCTGGCTGAATGAAGCGCTGGCCGATGCCAATTGGTTGATCAAAGCAATGGACCAGCGGCAGCGAACGATCATGAAGGTCGCGACTGAATTGGTAAAGCAGCAGGAAGCATTTTTCCGTGAGGGCGTATCACGATTGAAACCGTTGACGCTGCGGCAGGTGGCAGAGGCAATCGACATGCATGAATCGACCGTCAGCCGCGTGACCAGCAACAAATATCTCCATTGTTCGCGTGGACTGTTCGATCTGAAATATTTCTTCTCTAGTGGGGTCGGCTCCGCAGACGGCGACGGCGCCTCAGCCGAAGCGGTGAAGGCCGCGATCAAGGCGCTGATCGACGCCGAAGCAGCGAACGACATTCTATCGGACGACACTTTGGTCGATCTGCTGAAAGCCAAAGGCTTCGATATTGCCCGCCGCACCGTCGCCAAATATCGCGAGGCAATGGGGATAGGTTCAAGCGTGCAGAGAAGGCGCGCAAAGAAGATGGGGCGCTAGGCGAGCACCCGCCCCAGCGCATCCTTCCATCCGGTAAGCCGCGCGTCCCGCGCCGATGCCTCCATGGCAGGAGTGAAGCGACCAACATTTCCGCGCATCACCGCCGCTTCGGCCAGTGAACCGTAAAGCCCCGCGCCAACTGCTGCGAGCATTGCTGCTCCCAGCGCTGTGGTTTCGGCAAAGTCGGGACGCTCCACCTCAATCGCCAATATGTCGGCCAGATCCTGCACCATCCAACCGTTCGAAACCATGCCGCCGTCAACGCGCAGCTCTGCCCAGTCCGCACCGTCGGCGGCAAAGGCGGTTTTAAGGTCATGGGTCTGGTGCGCCATTGCTTCCAATGCGGCGCGCGCGACGTGGGCTTTCTTTGCCGCGAAGGTCAGGCCGTGGATCGCAGCGCGGGCGTGCGGCTGCCAGTGCGGCGCGCCTAGGCCCGACAAGGCAGGAACAAGATAGACGCCGCCATTATCATCAACGCTGCGCGCCAACGGCTCGGTATCGGGCGATGCATCAATTAGGCCGAGATCGTCACGAAGCCATTGGATCAGGCTGCCTGCGACAAAAACCGATCCTTCAAGCGCATAATGCCGTTCCCCGCCCAATTGCCACGCCACCGTGGCCAGCAGCCTGTTCGTCGATTTGGGTAGCGTTCGCCCCGTTTGCGTCAGCACAAATGCGCCGGTGCCGAAGGTCGCCTTGGTCTGACCGGGTTCGAGACAGCCCTGCCCGATCAACGCCGCCTGCTGGTCACCCGCCATGCCGGTAATCGCCATCGGCGCACCGAAAAGGTCGGGATCAGTCATGCCCAATTGCCCGGCGCTGTCGCAAATCTCCGGAAGAATAGCGCCCGGAACACTGAAGAGGTCAAGCAGGCCATCATCCCAATCGCCGCTGCCGATCGCCATCAAGGCGGTGCGGCTGGCGTTGCTAGCATCGGAGACATGCACCTTGCCGCCGGTCAGGCGATAGACAAGATAGCTTTCAACCGTTCCGACCGCGAGATGTTCACCCGCGGCATTCAATTGCGGCCAGTTTTCAAGCGCCCAGCCGATTTTCGATCCCGAAAAATAGGGGTCAAGCAAAAGGCCTGTCTTAGCCTGCAAATCGCCTTCGCTACCGGCCGCCTTCAACGCCTCGCACATCTCCGCCGTGCGCCGGTCCTGCCAGACGATCGCGCGCGCCAGTGGTTCACCCGTGCGGCGATCCCAGAAGACCACCGTTTCGCGCTGATTGGTGATACCGATGCCGGCAATGGCCTGCGCGCCGCCCGCTTGCTGCACCATTTCGCGCGCGCATTCCAGCGTCAGCGTCCAGATTTCCTCCGCATCATGTTCGACAAGGCCCGGCGCCGGATAATATTGCGTCAGCGGCCGCTGCGCGCTGCCAAGGCATGTGCCATCCTTGGCAAACAGCATGGCGCGCGTCGATGTGGTGCCTTCGTCGATAACGAGGATATGGTCGGTCATTTGGTTCTCTCCTCCCGCGTGCGGCAGGGGCCGGGGGAGAGCCAGACATCGGCGCTCCTTCTCAGGCCCTTCCCTAACCCCTCCCGCATGCGGGAGGGGGACGGTATATTCTGCACTGGAAATGCTGCAACCCAAGCGGCTGGTCAAGCTGCCAAAACCTTGCATCCCCCCACAAACCCTATAGCGTGCGCGCTAAGGAGAGTCGCACATGCCCATTCAGCACCATCGCACCTGCAGTATCTGCGAGGCCAATTGCGGGATCATCGTTACTGCCGAGGGGCGCGATATCCTCTCGATCAAGGGCGATCCCGACAATGCGCTGTCGCGCGGGCATATCTGCCCCAAGGCGACCGCGCTCGCCGACCTGCAAAATGATCCGGACCGGTTGCGCAAACCGCTGAAACGCAATGGCGAGAACTGGGAAGAGATTGGTTGGGAACAGGCCTTTACCGAAATCGGCGAACGCACCCGCGACATATTGGCGCGCGATGCCGACGGCGCGGCGATGTATGTCGGCAACCCCAATGCGCACAGCTATTCGAACTCATTTGTGTCGGGCGAACTCAAAAAAGCACTCAGCCTCAAGAACATCTATTCGGCGAGCACCGTTGACCAGATGCCGCACATGGTCGCCAATCTGGCGCTGTTTGGACATTCGGGACTTTGGAGCGTGCCCGATATCGACCGCACCGAAACGATGATTATTTTGGGCGGCAACCCGATGGCATCGAACGGAAGCGTCTGGACGGTTCCCGATTTCCGCAACCGGACAAAGGCCCTGCAAAAACGGGGCGGGCAATTGGTGGTGATCGATCCACGGCGGACCGAGACCGCAAAAATCGCCGACCGGCACCTGTTTATTCGTCCGGCCACTGACGGGATGCTGTTGGTCGCCTTGTTGCAGGCTGTGCTCGCGCATCCGGAGCGGCTAACCCTGCCCGATTATGTCGACAATCTGGAAGCGGTCGCATCCGCCCTCGCCAAGTTCGACAGCGCCGACTGTGCGGCACAATGCGGCGTGGCCCTGTCTGATATCGAATGGCTTGCGCACCGGATGGTGACGGGGCCGGCCGCGCTGTACGGACGTATGGGGGCCGCGACACAAAGTTTCGGTACATTGAACGCTTGGCTGATCGCGCTGATCAACATTGCGGCGGGCCAATTGGACCGCGAAGGTGGGCTGCTCTTCCCGACTCCTCTGGTCGATACGGTCGCGATGGCGGGGCCGGGGTCGATCGGCCGCAGCCATTCCCGGGTTTCGGGCCATCCGCTGGTAATGGGCGAATATCCTGCAGCGGCCTTGGCCGAGGAAATTGAAACGCGGGGCGATGGCCAGATAAAGGCACTGTTCGTGGTCGCGGGCAATCCGGTGCTGTCGACGCCCAATGGCCGCCGGCTTGACGCTGCGCTGGAAAGCCTCGAACTCATGGTCTCGGTCGACATGTACCGCAACGCAACCAGCCGCCGCGCGCATTACATCCTGCCGCCTGTCGGGCCGCTGGAACGCGAGCATTATGGGCTTTTCCTGCTGCCCATCGCAATTCGCAATTTTGGCAAATTCTCCAAACCGCTGTTCGAGGCAGAAGAGGGATCACTGCAGGACTGGCAGATTTTGCGCAAACTGGCTGAGGCGATTTCCGGCAGGCCGATCGAGCGGGCGACGCCGCGCGAGGCGCTCGATAATCTGCTTAAGGCTGGGCCCTATGGCATTTCGCTGGCGGAGGTGGAGGCTGAGCCGAGCGGCAAGGATTTCGGGCCGTTGCAGGCTGGACGGCTGCCCGAACGGCTGCGGACACCCACAAAGCGGATCGACTGCGCACCTGCCAACCTGATCGCTGATCTCGAACGGCTGCATTCGACTCTGGCGCAAGATTTAGACGGCCGATTGCGTCTGATCGGGAGGCGGCATGTCCGTTCGAACAACAGCTGGCTGCACAACAGTCCACGCCTCGTAAAGGGACCCGAGCGCTGCACGCTGATGATCCACCCAGACGATGCCCGTGCGCGCAATCTGGGTGACGGCTCGGTAGCGGAAGTTTCCTCAAAAAGTGGGGCCATCCGGTTACCTGTCGAGGTGACCGACGACATGATGCCCGGCACGGTTTCAATCCCGCATGGCTGGGGTCACAACCTGCCCGGCGTGTCGATGGCCGTGGCGCAGGCGCATGCCGGGGCGAGCATTAACGACCTGACCGAGGAGGACGCTCTAGACCCGTTGTCCGGCAATGCCGCCTTTTCGGGCGTGCCGGTGGAAGTTCGGCCGGCAGCCTAACGCTCCTTGGTCGCGCTGAACACGATATCGGGATTTTTTTCCTGCTGATAACCGACGTCCCAAGACGAGCGCGCCATGAAGACAGGATTGCCGTCGCGGTCCTTCGCCATATTGCCGCCATTGAACTGAGCGAATGTTTTGAGCGCGGCGTCGCTGCCGTTGAGCCAGCGCGCTGTATCATAGGGCGCCGGTTCCAGGAAGGCATCGACCTTATACTCGGCCTCAAGCCGGGAGATCAGCACGTCCAGCTGCAACTGGCCGACCACGCCGACCACCCAGTTGGAACCAATTTCAGGGTAGAAAACCTGAATAACGCCTTCTTCCGAGAGATCGTCGAGCGCCTTTCGCAGTTGCTTGGTCTTGGTGGGATCGCGCAGCACCACACGGCGCAGGATTTCCGGCGCGAAATTGGGGAGGCCGGTGAAACGAACGCTATTCTTTTCAGATAGCGTATCGCCGACGCGTAGCGTGCCATGGTTCGGAATGCCGATGATGTCACCGGGCTCGGCGCTGTCTGCAATCTCGCGATCCTGCGCAAAAAACAGGATTGGCGAGTGGATGGCCACGGGCTTGCCCAAACCCGACGGCGTCAGTTTCATGCCGCGTTTGAACGTCCCCGAACAGAGCCGCATGAAGGCGATCCGGTCCCGGTGCTGCGGGTCCATATTGGCCTGGACTTTAAAAATGAAACCGGTCACCTCTTTGTTATCAGGGGTGATTGTGCCCTCGCTCGACGGCTGCGGTCGCGGCGGCGGAGCATAAGCGGCAAGCGCTGTTATCATTTCGACGATGCCGAATTCTTTGAGCGCGGAACCGAAATAAACAGGCGTCAAATCGCCGTGGCGGTAAGCCTCAAGATCGAAACTTGCATAGCCAGCTTGCGCCAGCTCGGCCTCTTCGCGGAATTTTGCAAGGCCGCGTTCGGACAGCAATTCGGCCAGTTTGGGGTCAGCCAACCCGCTATACTGGCTGACTTGTCCTTCAAATTCCTTCGACGCGCCGGACGGCTGCATCAACTGGTTTGATGCAAAATCATAAATGCCTTCAAACTCGCCGCCCATGCCGACAGGCCAGCTCATCGGGCAAACGTCGAGCGCCAGCTTGTCAGCCACCTCGTCCAAAATTTCGAAACATTCACGGCCTTCACGGTCGACCTTGTTCACAAAGGTGATGATCGGCACGCTGCGCAAACGGCAGACCTCAAACAGCTTCAGTGTCTGCGGCTCGATACCCTTTGCAGCGTCGATCACCATGATCGCCGAATCGACAGCGGTCAGCGTACGATAGGTATCCTCGCTGAAATCCTCGTGCCCCGGCGTGTCCAGCAGGTTGAAGACGATACCATTCTTCTCGAACGTCATGACCGAGCTGGTCACCGAAATGCCGCGCTGCTGTTCGATCTTCATCCAGTCGGACCGCGCACGCCGCGCCGCGCCGCGCGCCTTGACCTCGCCGGCAAGATGGATCGCGCCGCCCTGCAACAGCAGTTTTTCGGTCAGTGTGGTCTTACCCGCGTCAGGGTGCGAAATGATCGCAAAGGTGCGGCGGGAGGCCCAGGGTGCATTGCTCATGGGCGCGGCGCATAGCCGCTCTGCGCGAACGGGTCTAGCCCGACACCTTCCCCAATCCGGTACGGAGCATCTGATTGACGATGTCCGCAACCTCATTGACATCGCGGGCTTCGTCATTGACGCCGTAACGCAGGCCCAAAAACACATTCATCCCCATGATCGCCCATGCATGTGCCTCATCGACCGGGCCGTTGATTTCGCCTCGAGCTTCGGCCAATTTCAGGCGTTCAAGGATGCGGTTGGCGGTGGTGCCATAATGGGCATTCCAGGCATCGGGGGCTACAAATTCAGCCTCATCGATGATCCGGTAGATTTCCTTATGCTTGCGGGCAAAGCCCAGAAACGCAAATAGGGCCCGGCCTTCGGCATCAATCTGGTCGCCCTGACCGGGCAGCACAGGCGCCACATGATCGCGAACCTTGCCAGACATGTCCTTTACAAGCGCGCGGAACAGCGATTCCTTTGAATCGAAATAGGTATAAAAACTGCCGAGCGCGACACCGGCACGCCCAGTGATGCTGACGACGGAGCTTTCATGAAAGCCCTTTTCGCCAAACTCCGCAGCCGCGGCGTCGAGCAATGCGCGCAGCGTTCGTCGGCCGCGCTCGGTGCGCGGCGCCTTGTCTTCCCCCGTCATTGTTGCAGCCATGCCACGCCCGGCAACCATTTGCAAAATCCCTATTCCTTAAGTTGAAAGATGGTTCAACTTTCATTATACGGCAAGCAGAAAATAGCGGTAAGTCCGCAATTTCGCTGGGATGGAAGAGAGGATATCATGAAATTCAAGGCACTTACGCGTAGCGTTCTGCTGTCCGGGATCGCATTGGGAAGCATTGCAACCCTTCCGGTGGCCGCCTTTGCCCAAGATCAGGCAATGGTCGATGAGGGCGAAGAGGGTGAAATCATTGTCACTGCGCGCCGCCGCGAGGAAAGCCTGCAGGATGTTCCCGTCGCCGTTACCGCCTATTCGGGCGCCGCGCTCGAGGCGCAGGGCGCGCTCGACATCACTGACATCGGCGACACCACACCCAATGTCACCCTCGAAAACTCGCGCGGCACCAATTCGACGCTGACCGCGTTCATCCGCGGCGTAGGCCAGCAAGATCCGGTTTCCGGCTTTGAAGCCGGCGTCGGCATCTATCTCGACGATGTCTATCTCAACCGCCCTCAGGGGGCAGTTCTGGACATTTACGATGTCGAGCGGATCGAAGTGCTGCGTGGTCCGCAGGGCACACTCTATGGCCGCAACACCATCGGCGGCGCCGTCAAATATGTCACAAAACGTTTGCCGGAGGAATTCGCCCTCAAGGCGCGCGCCACATACGGCACGTACAATCAAGCCGAGGGCGTGGTGACAGCGTCGGCGCCGATCCATGATATCGTCCGCATAGGCGGCTCGGTCGCGCGGCTCTCGCGCGGTGGATTTGGTGACAATCTGACACTGCCGGGCGTCGAAAACTATAACAAAGATGTCTGGGCTGGACGCGCCAGTCTCGAACTGGGCGGTTATGGCGAACCCGTGTTCATCCGCATTTCAGGGGACTATACCCGTGACAAATCGGATCCACGCAACGGCCACCGCCTGGTCCCCAGCCTGCTCACCGCCGCGCCGGTATTGGCTGATGAATTCGACACCCGCGCCGGCCTTGCCAATCCGAAACAGGATGTGAAGGCTTACGGTTTTGCGATCAACGCCAGTGCGCAACTGAGCGATACAATCACGCTGAAATCAATCAGCGCATGGCGCAAGGACCGCAGCTTCACGCCGATCGATTTCGACTCGCTTGTCTCGGTCGATGTCGACGTCCCAGCTTTATATCGCAACCAGCAAACCAGCCAGGAATTCCAACTGCTCTATGAGGGTGAAAAGCTGAACGGACTTGTCGGTTTCTATTATCTTGACGCGAAAAGCTCGACGCAGTTCGACGTGATCCTTGGCACCACGGGGCCGCTGCTCGGCCTGCCGGGCCTGAATGCTTATACAGAGGGGGATGTCCGCACCAAAACCTGGTCGGTGTTCGGCGACTTTACCTATGATCTGACCGATCAGTTCGCAGTGTCGGTTGGCGGTCGCTACACAAAGGACATCCGTCGTTCGCGTATCTTGCGCCAGACGAAAATTGGCGGCGCATCGCCAATCTTTGGAGGCACAGCGATCCCGATTGCCACGGCAACCGATTTCACTGGCAAAGCTAGCTTTAGCGATTTCAACCCGCGCGCCTCACTCAGCTTCAAGCCCAATGACGACCATCTGCTTTATGCAAGCTATGCACAGGGCTTCAAGGGCGGCAGCTTCGATCCACGCGGCGACGCGCGGATTGCGCCCGATACCGACCGCAACGGCGTACGCAGCTATCAGGAAATCTATGATTTCTTCCTGTTCGATCCGGAAACCGTCGATAGCTATGAACTGGGTTGGAAGGGTAATCTGGGCGGTGCGCGCTTTGCTGTCACGGGCTTCTATGGCGATTACAAGAATGTCCAGATCCCCGGCTCGGTCGGCGTCGATGCCAATAATGACGGTATCTTCGAAAGCTTTGCCGGTGTGACCACCAATGCGGCCAAGGCGACCTTTAAGGGCGTCGAGGTCGAAACCTTCGCCCGCTTTGCCCGCGACTTTGCGGGCGATGGCAGCGCGATGACCTTTACCGGAACGCTGGGCTATATCGACGGCCAATATGACCGCTTCATCGTCAACAATGTCGATGTATCGAACCTGCGCCGTATCCAGAACACCCCGAAATGGACGGCATCGGCGACCTTGGGCCTTGAACTTGGCAATATGGGTGCGCAGGCGACCTACAGCTATCGCAGCAAGACCAACCAGTTCGAAGTGCCAAGCCCGTTCCTCGACCAAAAGGGCTATGGTCTGCTTGATGCCAGCCTGACCTGGTCAAGCGACGACGATCGCTTCTCGCTTGGCCTGCATGGCAAGAATTTGTTCGACAAGCGGTACATCACCTCGGGCTATCAGTTCCTGTCAGTTGCCCCCAATGGCACCCCGCTGCGGACCGCAGGCGGCGCCCTGATCCCGTCACTGGGCCGTGAAGGCGTGGTCACCGCATTCTATGGCAATCCGCGCCAGGTCTTCCTGACCGCTGGGTATAAATTCTGATGCCCTCCCGCCCCTGATTTTCTGAGGGCAAGCAAAAAGACAACGGCCGGGGCGCAAACCCCGGCCTTTTTTGTTCATGACCATAGAGAGACGGCACTCCCACCGTCCCCGTTAGCCGCGCAGCGTAGCGCCCAGCTTGCCTGCAGCCGCAACCACCCGGTCGCTGATCGCTTTCAGCTCTTCGTCCGTATAGCTTTTCTCGTCCGGCTGCAGCGTCACTTCGACGGCCAGGCTCACTTGGCCTTCGGGTACGCCCGTTCCGGAGAAGCGGTCAAACAAACGCGCCGCCACAATATTGGCCTTGTCGCTGCCCCTGATCGTCCGCACCAGATCCCCAGCGGCAAGACTTTCGGGGACGAGGAAGGCAAAATCGCGGGTGACCGCCTGCAAGGCGGGCGGCGTATAGGCTGGGCGCATGAAGCCCGTTCCCTTCTTCGCTGGGATCGCATCAAGGTAGATTTCGGCAGCAATCACCGATCCATCCAGATCGAACGCCTTGGCCGTTGCCGGGTGGAGGGCGCCAAACGCAGCGAGGATGTTTTTGGGGCCCATGCGCAACGTGGCCGACTGGCCGGGGTGATAATGCGGGCCTGCTTCGTCCATCACCATCAAGTTATCAGTGGCAACGCCCGCCGCCGCCAGCAATGCGAGCACTTCTGCCTTGGCATCATAGGCGTCGAACTTTGCTGCCTTTCCGGAAACCCAGCCGCGCGGAGTCTTTTCGCCCGCCAGCACGATACCGCAGGTCAAGCGCTCGTCACTGCGGCCGTCCTGCGCACAGAGATAGCGCCGACCGATCTCGAACAGCCGCACAGACGATGCACCACGATCCATATTGCGCTGCGCTGCCGACAACAGGCCGGGAAGCAGCGAGGGCCGCATCACCTTCATGTCTTCCGAAATCGGATTGGCAAGGCTCCATGCCCCACCGCCAAAAGCTGTAGCTTCCTTTTCGGGAAGGAAGGACCAGTTGATCGCTTCATTGAGGCCGCGCGCAGCCGCCGAACGGCGCACCTTACGCTCAAGGCTTTGCAACGGCGTGGCCGTTGGCTTGGCGACGCCATCCGCGCGCGGCAATGGCACCGAAACGACATGGTCGAGACCAACAATCCGCACGACTTCCTCAACGAGGTCAGCAGGGCCATCCACGTCGCGCCGCCAAGTGGGAACAGTAACGCTCCAGTCCGCCGCCACGTCAAAACCGAGCGATTCAAGGATCGCTTTCTGCCTGTCGGCAGGAACGTCGATGCCGCCTAGCGCGGCGCAAAGGGCGGTATCATAGCTCAGCTTCTTGCGCTCTGTGGGTGCTACACCTGCACGCACGATTTCGCTCGCTTCGCCGCCGCAGATATCAACGATAAGTCCCGAAATGATTTCGACTGCATCATCGAGGAAGGCAGGATCGACACCCCGTTCGAAACGGCTGCGCGCGTCCGACGTCAGCGCCAATGCCTGACCGGTCTTTGCTATCCGCTCCGGCGTGAAATAAGCGATTTCAAGGAGCACGTCGGTCGTCGTTTCCGAACAACCCGAATGTTCGCCACCCATGATCCCAGCGATATCGTGAACGCCGGCGTCGTCGGCAATCACTGTCATGTCAGACGTCAGTGCATATTCCTTGCCGTTCAGCGCGGTCACCGTCTCACCATTGTTCGCCCGGCGCGCAAAGACTGCGCCGGTCAGCTTGGCAAGGTCATAGGCGTGGCTTGGGCGGCCATGGTCGAGCATCACATAGTTGGTGATATCGACCAGCGCCGAAATCGGCCGTTGTCCTGCGGCTTTGAGGCGCGCCTGCATCCAGTCGGGCGATACGCCATTTTTCGTTCCGCGAATGACACGGCCGAAAAAGGCAGGGCAGCCATCCGCGTCATCCGTGCGGACCTCGGTCGGGCATGCGAAAGTGCCGGACACTGCGGGGACTTCCAGCGGCTTCAATGTGCCAAGGCCGGCCGCTGCAAGATCGCGCGCGATACCGCGCACGCCCATGCAATCCTGCCGGTTAGGGGTAATCGCTACTTCGATCACTGGATCATCGAGGCCGGCCCAATCGGCATAGACCTGCCCCACCGGCGCGTCGGCGGGAAGTTCGATGATGCCATCATGATCGTCGCCCAGTTCGAGTTCAGCGACCGAGCACATCATGCCGTTCGATTCGACCCCGCGGATCGCCGCAACCTTCAGCACCATGCCATTGGCAGGCACGACAGCGCCCGGCATGCCAAAGACGCCCACCAACCCGGCACGGGCATTGGGCGCACCGCAAACAACCTGCATCGGGCCGGCACCGGCGTCGACGGACAGCACCTGCAACTTATCAGCCTGCGGGTGCGGAGCCGCGCTCAAAACGCGCGCAATCCGAAAAGCCGACAGGCTCTCTGCGGGATTTTCAATGCCTTCAACTTCCAACCCGATACGGTTGAGGCAATCGGCGACTGCGTGAATATCAGCATCGGTATCGAGATGGCTTTTCAGCCAGCTGAGCGAAAACTTCATGCGCCTACTCCTCCCGACAATGTAGGCACATCGAGCGCGTTGAACCCGTAATGCTGGAGCCAGCGTTTATCGCCGTCGAAGAAGGCGCGCAGATCGTCCATTCCATATTTCAACATGGCAAGGCGATCGACGCCGGTGCCAAAGGCAAAGCCCTGCCAGACATCAGGATCGAGCCCACACGCCTCGATCACCCGCCGATGGACCATGCCGCTGCCCAATACTTCCATCCAGCCTTCGCTGCCGCCGATCACGCGCTTGCCGTTGACGAGCGTATAGCCGACATCGACCTCGACCGAGGGTTCGGTGAAGGGGAAATAGCTGGGGCGCAGGCGCAGCACGACATCCTCACGCTCGAAAAAGGCCTTGAGGAATGTCTCGAGTGTCCATTTCAGATGGCCCAGATGAATGCCCTTATCGATCACAAGGCCTTCAATCTGGTGGAACATCGGCGTGTGCGTCGCGTCGCTATCGCTGCGATAGACCCGGCCCGGCGCGATGATCCGGATCGGCGGCTCCTGGCTGGTCATCGTGCGGATCTGCACCGGCGATGTATGCGTGCGCAGCAACATCTTCTTGCCGTCGACAGCCATCTCTTCCGGAAAATAGAAGGTGTCGTGCATCGCACGCGCGGGATGGGTTTCAGGAATGTTGAGCGCGCTGAAATTATGCCAGTCATCCTCGATCTCGGGCCCTTCGGCGACGGCAAAGCCCATATCGGCGAAGATCTCTGCGAGTTCATCCATCACCTGACTGACGGGATGCACCGTGCCGCGCGCAGCCTCGGGCGCGGGAAGCGTCATATCGAGCCGCTCCGTCGCGAGGCGTTGGTTGAGGATCGCGGTCTCCAGCGCGGTCTTTTTCGCCGCAATGCCATTGGTCACAGCCTCGCGCAGTCCGTTGATCACGGGCCCCTGCACCTGTCGCTCTTCCGGAGACATTTGGCCAAGCGTCTTGAGGAGCGCAGATACGCTGCCTTGCTTGCCTAGCGCATCGATGCGGACAGCCTCAAGCGCGTCCGGCGTGGTCGCCGCGTCAATAGCGGACAGGATCTGGTTCTGGAGTGTGGCTATATCGGTCATTTCGGTTCGCCTGATAAGCAAATGGGCGCGAACGGCAAGTGCCGCCCACGCCCATTTGCGCATTTATCGAAGGTAAAGTCTTACGCTGCTTTCGCGAGCGCGCCCTTCGCCTGCGCGATGATGGCGCTAAACACGGCGCCTTCGTTCATCGCAAGATCAGCGAGCGTCTTGCGGTCGAGTTCGACACCAGCAAGCTTCAGACCATGCATGAACACGCCATAGGTCAAGCCTTCGGCGCGGACAGCGGCGTTGATGCGTTGGATCCACAGAGCGCGGAAGTTGCGCTTGTTTACCTTGCGGTCGCGATACGCATATTGGCCGGCCTTTTCGACAGCCTGACGCGCAATGCGAATGGTATTTTTGCGGCGGCCATAATAGCCTTTTGCCTGCTCCAAGATATTCTTGTGCTTGGCGCGGGTGGTTACACCCCTTTTGACGCGTGCCATGGTTCAGCGCTCCTTATTTCAGGCCATAGGGCGCCCACAGGCGCACATGGGCTACATCGGAATCGCTCAGCACGTCGGTGCCGCGGTTCTGGCGAATATATTTACCGGAGTGGCTGATGAGGCGGTGGCGCTTGCCGGCCACGCCGCACTTTACCTTGCCGGTTGCGGTGAATTTGAAGCGTTTCTTCACACCGCTCTTGGTCTTCATCTTGGGCATTTTGGTCTCCTTTTGGAAATCCGTATCAGACCCGCATGGCAGCCCTTTTGGCCAGCACGTCTCTTCGGAAGGCGCGCGACTAGCGGGATTCGCCCGCAAATGCAAGCACCTTAGCCGTGATTGGGGGCAGGCCCTTGCAACACTTGCAGCGGTTGGCCGAGCGCCTGCTGCCGGGCGCGGATCGCCGCTTTGCTGATCGGACGCGGCATTTTCAGATAATCGCGCGCCGACAGCCCCATGAAATCGCTGAAATCGCGGCTGAAATGCGCCTGATCATGATAGCTGCCATCGAGCACATTTGCCCATTTGAGGCTGGCGTCGAGCAAGCGAGGCGCGAGCGAACGCAAGAAACGCTGCCGCCGCAACAATCGCTTGGGCGGGAAACCAAAAACCCGCCGGCACAGGCGCTCAAGCGACTGAACGCTCAGTTCCGTGCGCCCTGAAAGTTGCGCGACGTCGATGATTTCCGGGTCAGTCAGCGCGCTATGCACGCATTCGATTTCAATCTCGCGCTCATTTTGCGGTGTTAGCGCCGCCAGCAGGTGGCGATCCATAATCGCTGCGATAGCCGACGGATCGTCGAGGCCGGCTATCTCGCGCCCGATTTCAGCAAAGACCGAAAAGGCAGGATCAAGCGACAATTCGACATTCCTGTTCGCGAAGCGCGCGGCATCGACGGCGGCGAATTTATACCAACCCAGCGGGAGAATTCCGATTCCGGCCAGTCGCACCCGCTGGCAAAGGATGTGCGTTGCCCGGCCAGTCGGTCCCGTCATCGACGCCGTCGGCACGGGAATATGCACCCCGGGCGCGAAACAGGCCTGAGCCGCACCCTCCATAACATAGCGTGCGCTAGCCCATTCGGGGTGCAGGAAATCGTCCAATACGCTGCCATCAGGCGTTTCGATTTCGAAAAAATAGTAGCTTGAAAGATATCGACGCAATCCGGGCGCCGGGAGAATGAACCTATACTCGCCGACCGGGTTCAGTGAGCGCACGCCAGCGCCTCGACAACATCTTCAAGCCGCGCCGGATCACCCAGCGCAATCACATGCCCAGCGGAACCGGCATGGAGCATGTCTCCATTCCAATCGCACATCATGCCCCCGGCCCCTTCGACCACGGGCACCAGTGCCGCGAAATCATGCAGCTTCAATCCGGCCTCGACGACCAGGTCGATATGGCCCGATGCCAGCAAGCCATAATTGTAGCAATCACCGCCAAACAGCATCCGTTTGTGCGCGGTCTGCGCGGCAAGCGCCATAAAATGTTCGCCGTCATGCTGACTGAAATATTGCGGTCCGCTCGTGGCAAGTGCGGCTTGGGCGAGTTCCCGGCAAGCGCGCGTCGACGCAGCTTTGCCATTCAATGTCGTAACGAGGCCCGTTGCACCGATCCACCGTTCCTTGTTGATGCACTGGTCGATTAAGCCCAAAACCGGCCAGCCGTCTTCCAACAGCGCGATCAATGTTCCGAAGATTGGCCGTCCGGCCATGAAACTGATCGTCCCGTCAATGGGATCGATAACCCAGGTGCGCCCGGACGTTCCCGGCTTTTCGCCATATTCTTCGCCAATGATGGCATCTGTCGGGCATTCACTGTCAAGGATCGCGCGAATCGCGGCTTCAGCGGCACGATCAGCCTCGGTCACCGGCGAATGATCGTCTTTCGACTCATGGTCGAAACGGGCCCGGAAAAAAGGACGGATGACGCCGCCAGCCACATCGGCCAGCCTGCCTGCCAGCTCTATCTCTCTTGCCCCGACCATGATCCAATCCTGCCCTGCTTTGGGTGAAAGGGCAACATGGCCTTCACCATTATCTTTGGCGAATATTGGGTGGCTTGCCGCCAGCCTCAATCAAACAGGCTGGAAACACTGCTTTCATCAGCAATACGCTTGATCGCTTCTCCCAAAAGCGGTGCGATCGGCAAGTAACGGATTTTGTCACTATTCTGCGCGGCCTCTGAAGCGATAATCGAATCGGTTATCACCATCTTGCGCAAGCAGGATGCATTGATGCGGTTCACAGCCTCACCTGACAATACGCCGTGGGTGATATAGGCAACGACATCGGATGCACCAGCGGCCTTAAGGGCCTCGGCTGCATTGCAAAGCGTGCCGGCACTGTCGGCGATGTCATCTATCAGGATGCAGAAACGGTCCTTCACATCACCAATGATATTCATGACCTCGGATACGCCTGCACGTTCGCGGCGCTTATCAACAATGGCAAGCGGGGCGTCATTGATTCGTTTGGAAAGGCCGCGTGCACGAACCACGCCGCCAACGTCCGGGGACACCACGGTAATGGGCTTGTCGCCATGCCGCTCCAATAGGTCGAGGCTCATCACAGGACCGGCGAACAGATTGTCGGTCGGAATATCGAAGAAACCCTGGATCTGCCCAGCGTGCAGATCAACCGTTAGCACGCGGTCGGCACCTGCCTCGGTAATCAGATTGGCAACCAGCTTGGCCGAGATCGGCGTGCGCGGGCCGGGTTTCCGATCTTGGCGGGCATAGCCAAAATAGGGCAGGACAGCTGTGATCCGCTTGGCCGAGGCGCGGCGAAGCGCATCAATCATGATCAGCAATTCCATCAGATTGTCGTTCGCCGGGTGGCTGGTCGACTGGATGACGAACATGTCTTCACCGCGGACATTTTCGTGAATCTCGACGAAAATTTCATTGTCGGCGAACCGGCGGACGCTCGCATCGGTTAAAGGCATGCCCAGATAATCGGCAATGCCTTTGGCCAGAGGAAGATTCGAATTGCCGGTAATCAGTTTCATGCGCAGCCCACCCCTATTTGCCCCGTTGCAGAATCGTGGGCTTGCCCTAGCGAACGGCCCGCAAGCTGACAATCGCCTTGCTCCTGCCAGTTGTGGACAATAGACGGATAAAATGACCGATCGCCTCATCATCGCCATGGCCCAGCTGAACCAACGTGTGGGCGACCTTGCCGGCAATGCCGATACCATGCTCGCCTGGCGTGCCAAGGCGATGGAGGCAGGCGCAGTGGATCTGGTACTGTTTCCCGAACAGCAACTCATCGGTTATCCGGCCGAAGACCTTGTCCTGAAACCCGCCTTTCAAAAAGCGGCTGCACAGGAACTTGAACGGTTGGCCGCCGCAACGGCCGATGGTGGCCCGGCTATATTGGTTGGCTCCATCCTCAAGGAAACGGACGGGCTCTACAATATCGTGGCGCTGCTTGACGGCGGACGGATCGTGGCGATCCGCAAAAAGCATGAGCTTCCCAATTACGGCACCTTTGACGAAAAGCGTATTTTCACCCCCGGCCCCCTGCCTGAGCCAGTCGAATTTCGCGGCGTAAAATTGGGGTTGCCGATCTGCGAGGATGGATGGCTGCCCACGGTCTGCACCCATTTGAAGCAATGCGGCGCCGAACTGCTGATATCAGTCAATGGCAGCCCTTATGAAATCGACAAGGACGACCGGCGGCTTGAACAGGTTTTCGCCGCACGGGTAAATGAAACCGCGCTTCCAATCATCTTCCTCAATCGCATTGGGGGGCAGGATGAACTGGTTTTCGACGGCAGCTCCTTCGTACTCAATGCCAATGGGGGCGCGGCACACCGCCTGCCGGATTGGGAAGAACATCTTCGCCTCACCGAGTGGACGCGTCAGGACGGCATATGGAATTGCGCCCCCGGCGAACTTGCACAGTGGGAGGATCACCCGGCCGATATCTATTCGGCGATGGTGCTTTCGCTGCGTGACTATGTTGATCGCAACCGTTTTCCGGGGGTTGTTCTGGGCCTTTCTGGCGGGATCGACAGCGCGATCTGCGCGGCGATCGCCGCCGATGCGCTGGGCCCGGACCGCGTCTGGTGCGTAATGATGCCCAGCCGTTTCACATCACAGGAAAGCCTTGATCTTGCCAGTGAATGTGCGCGGATGATCGGTTGCAAACTCGATACGATCGCAATCAACCCTGCCGTCATGGCCTTTGACGAGATGTTGAGCGATAGCTTCGCAGACCGCAACATCGACATTACCGAAGAGAATATCCAATCTCGTATCCGCGGAGTCACCTTGATGGCTCTATCCAACAAATTCGGCCACATGCTGCTGACCACCGGAAATAAGAGCGAGATGAGCGTTGGCTATGCCACAATCTATGGCGACATGGCGGGCGGCTATAACCCTCTGAAAGACGCCTATAAGATGACGGTGTTCGCGATCTCGCGCTGGCGCAATGCCCATCATTGCCGCATTGGCCTTGGCCCCGTCGGGCCCGTCATGCCCGACGCGATCATCACCCGACCACCCAGTGCCGAACTGCGCCCTGACCAGAAAGACAGCGACAGCCTGCCTGAATATCCGGTGCTGGACGATATATTGCTCGGACTGGTCGAACAGGAATTGTCGGTCGATGAGGTCGCCGCACGCGGCCATCCGCGCGAAGTGGTGCAGCGGATCGAACGACTACTCTACATCGCCGAGTATAAACGGCGCCAGGCACCCCCGGGGGTCAAGCTTGGCACACGCAATTTCGGCCGCGACCGTCGCTATCCGATCACCAACGCCTTTCGGAGTGGCTAGAACGACCGGGCGATCAGCCGTTCCAGCCAGTTCGTTCCGGCCGAACCGGCACGCACCGGCATCCCGGCAACTGCGCCACATTCCAAACAGCGCACTTGCGCGCCGCGCACGCCGGCCAGCATTTGCAAATCGGCCGCGATGCGGTCGAATGTCATTTGCTGCTCAAATGCTGCCCTGCCGAACAAATCGCCGGGGATCTGCGCATGTTCCGGTTCAGGCATCATGCCCCCGAAAATCGTGCTGGCAAAGCTTGTCTCGGGCTCGATGAACAGCGGGTGCCATTCGTCCTTGCCGAGCTTCGCCAGCCGCGCAGTCTCGGCGAGCGCATCATCAAGATCGCCGAGCCGGTCGACCAACCCCAATTGCCGCGCAGTGCCGCCGGCCCAGACACGGCCCTGACCGATGCGATCAACCTGTTCGACCGTCATCTTGCGGGATTGGGCAACACGGGTCAGGAAATCGCGATAGCCCTTTTCGATCGTCGCCTGACCGATCCGGTCGAATTCGGGGCTGATCCCGCCGAGCAGGTCGGGCTCGCCAGACAAAGGCGTTGTGCGCACACCATCGGTGGTGATGCCCCATTTCGCCAGCGCCTCACGGCCCGACGGAAGCACGCCGAAGATTCCGATCGAACCGGTGATGGTTTCGGGTTCTGCAAAGATACGATCAGCCGGCGTCGAGATCCAGTAACCACCACTGGCCGCAAGATTTGCCATCGAAACGACAATTGGCAACTTGCGTTTCTTTGCTTCGACTAGCGCGAGGCGGATCTGTTCAGATGCGGTGACCGACCCACCCGGGCTGTCGACGCGCAGAACCAGCGCCTTTACGTCGTCTTTTGCGGCAGCATCATGGATCAACTGGGCGATGCTTTCGCCAGCCGCAACGCCTGACCCGCCTTCGCCGTCAACAATTTCGCCGGCCACGGTCACAACAGCGATCGCGCTACCATCGCGTGAAGGGTTGTGCGCGGCAAGCAGTGCTTCGGGGCGGGTATGGGCAAAACTGCCAAACACATCGTCCTCACCCTTACCCACCTTGGCAGCGACATGTTTGCCAAAAGCCGTCCGGTCGCCAAGCCGGTCTGCGAGACCGGTGCTGATCGCAAGTTTCGCCAGATCACCTTGCGCCGTCTCAACTGCGGAAGGCGCATCGGCAAGGATGGCATCAAGGCGCGCCTTGGGGCGTGCCTTTGCGACATCGTTGCGCCATTCGCCCCAAACCTCGTCATAAATCGCCTTGGTCGCTGTCTTGGCCTCGGGCGACTGGTCGGCGCGCAGGAAAGGCTCAACCGCGCTTTTGAAGGTGCCGACGCGATAGATATGCGCCTTGATTCCCAATTGGTCGAACAGTCCCTTATAATAGGTTCGCGATCCGCCCGGGCCGGTGGGGATTACGCCACCAAGGGGATCAAGCCAGATTTCGCTGGCATGGGCAGCCAGTTGATAGCCATCATCGCTATAGCCGGTGGCGAAGGCATAAACAGGCTTGCCTGCCTTGCGGACCCCGTCGATCCGTTCGCCGATTGCCGCAAGGCTCGCTTGCCCTCCGCCCATGAAGCGATCGAGATCGAGAACCACTGCCTTGATGCGGTGATCCTTGACCGCCAGTTCGAGCGCCCGGCTGATGTCGCGCTGGCGATATTCGCGCACCGGTGCCCGCTGCGACAAAAGCGCCTCAATCGGATCAATCGCCGCCGGCTGTTCAGATACAAAGCCATCCAATTCGATCAGCAGAGCGCCGTCGCGTACGGCGCCAGGATTAGGTCCTGAATTCAGAAGGGCATAGATCAGCGCGAAGAAGAGAATCAGGAAAAGCAGCGCGAGCGCATCCTTGATCGCAACCAGAAACCGCCATGCGCCTTTAAGGAATGTCATTTTATACCCTCTTCTATCACCGTCGGATGTAGGCGCTGGCACTGCCTTTTCCAACCACAGATGCGAAAAGGGCCGCCCCCCGAGGGAGCGACCCCTTTTTTGCATGGGTCAGCAGCCGGTGCAGCCGCTGCCGGGAGTGGAAGTTATGCTGAAATCAGCAGCCTATCCCCCGAACGGAAATGCCCGACCCCTTAACTGAACCATGAGACATCGGATCACCTCCTTTCGACTGTTGAAACAAAATTGCGTGTTGCATCAAATTGCCCTCCGCGATTCAAATTTGAATCAAGCATGTGGGCGAAACAAGTCTTGTTTTCGGATTTTTTTATGGCAAATATATTGCCTCTCGCGCGGCGCCATCGGGCGCTTTTTTTATGTGCGACAGTCTTCCACTATCCGGGCAACCTCACCCCAATTGGGCACTGCCATCGCGCGCACACTGCCAATTTCGATCGCGAAACGTCCACGACTGAAAGCCATTGCGTCTAGCAATTGGTCAGCCGGCATGATTTCTGCGGCCATATAAGGCGGCGTCACAGAGCTTGGAACGGCAGCAAAAGTCTTGAGCGTCGAGCTAGTACGCACGGTCAGACTGCCCGCTGCGGTTCCAGCGACTGACAGAAAGACCCGGCCCCGTCCCTTGTCGCAGCGCAACGTAAGGACGGCATCACCGCCTGCAGGGCCAAAAAGCGCAACGGATCCGCGTGTATCGGTACGATAAACCCATGTTCCCGCTTCGATAGGCCAATCAATCCAGTCAGCAGCTTGCTGCGCGGGGGCAACCACTGGCGGCGCAGCCAAAGGCGCGGATGGCGGCGGCACCGGTTGCGGCGCTGGCGCAGGGGGCGTCGGCGCCGAACAGGCGGCCAGCGCCAATGCCGTGATCAAGATCGAAAATCGAAGCTGCATCGATGCACTTATGGCCAAAAGCGATCGGGCGCGCTAGGCCCCTTGGCGATGAAAGCACCCAAAATCCGGATCGATCAACTGCTTGTCGAACGCGGGCTCGCCGAGAGCCGGACGCGGGCGCAAGCCCTGGTGATGGCCGGACAGGTGATGATCGGCGATAAAAAGGCCGATAAGCCGGGGTTGCAGATCGCATCCGATGCCGCAGTCAGCGTCAAGGGACAGGACCATCCCTGGGTGTCGCGTGGCGGTGTAAAGCTGGCACATGCGCTCGATCATTTCACTATCCAGATCGACGGGATGACAGCGATTGACGTTGGCTCTTCCACCGGCGGCTTTACCGACGTCATGCTGAGTAAGGGCGCGCTGCGTGTCTATGCCGTCGACAGCGGCACCAATCAGCTTGCATGGAAATTGCGGCAGGACCCGCGCGTGATCGTCCACGAGCAGACGAGCGCACGCATCTTGAACGAAACGCATATACCCGAAGCGGTCGACCTGATCGTCTGCGACGCAAGCTTCATCAGCCTTGCCAAGGTGCTGGAACGGCCAATGTCCTTTGCCAAACCCGGTGCGCAGTTGGTTGCACTGATCAAGCCGCAATTCGAGGCTGGGCGCGGCGAGGTCGGCAAAGGCGGCGTAGTTCGAGACGGTGCAGTCCACGACCGCGTGTGCGCCGAAGTGCAGGACTGGCTGCAAAGCGTCGGGTGGAACGTCAATGGCTTGACGCAGAGCCCGATTACCGGGCCCAAGGGCAATGTCGAGTTTCTCGTTTGGGCGCAACGCCCGGAGCTAATCGCCGACGCTTAATCGAAACCCACAAAGGTCGCTGCCTCCGCCACGCTTTTGCGTTCGGAAACCACGGCATTGGCCGGAAAGCTCTCATCGGGCCAACCCAGTGCAATGCTTTTCATGATCACCTGATCATCAGCAATGCCGGCATGTTCGCGAACCACCGGCGACTGCATGATGCCTTGGCTGTTAATCACTGCACCCAGACCGCGCGACCATGCCGCATTGACCAGCGCAGTTGCGACCGCACCGCAATCAAAAGGGGTGTCGTCGCTGCCATCAACGACGCGGTCATAAGTGATGATCACGCAGACCGGCGCATCAAACTGACGAAAACCGCGGAGCACCCAGTCCTGCCGTTTTTCGGCATCATCGCGCGCGATGCCCATCGCGCCGAACAATTGTTTGGCGACACCAACCTGCCGTTCGCGGTGTACGCCGTCAAAGGCATTTCCGGTTCGAAACTCGCGTGATTGCGGCACGCCCGCCAAGGTACGCTCGGTATTGCCTTTGCGGATGCGATCGAGCGGTTCGCCAGTGATCACGTAGAAGTTCCACGGCTGGGTATTCATCGACGAAGGCGCCCGCATCGCAAGCTGCAATATTTCCTCGATCAATTTCTGCGGCACAGGATCAGGCTTGTACCCGCGAATGCTGCGCCGCCCCATGACCACCGAATCGAAATCCATATCGCTCTCCCCCTGTTTTTGGCCGCTAATTGTAAAGCCACTATTCTCGATCCGACATAACGCAAATTCGGTCGGGCAAAAGCCTTGATTTAACGGGCGACGGGAACCGTCCGGCAAGGGGGCCGTTACCCCTATCGTATGACAGCCTAAGCCATGCGCGCGATTTGATTTCCATCAATGCGCGGTCATTTGTCTTTGTTAGTTTTATTCCATTAGTTTCGAAGGGAAGAAGGACGATGAAATCTATAATCTTGCATGTGCATGGTGACGAAGGTTTTTCAAACCGAATGGATGTCGCGCTTGATCTGTGCCGTGCGCATGACGCCCATCTGTCCTGTATCCATGTAACGCCCTACGCCGCCTATGCGTCGTTCGATGCAGCCGGCGGCATGTTTGCCAGCGGCGTTTTGATCGAGGAACTGAACAAGCAACAAGCCACGATGCAGGCTGACGTAGAAAAGCGGTTAGCGCATGAAGATGTGCGTTGGGATTGGCAAAGCTATGATGGCGATGTGGCGCAAACGCTTGTGTCTGCATCTGCGCTTGCCGATCTTGTCGTGCTCGGACAGGCTGGTGCGGCGCCCCGTTCGGGCAACGCCGCCTTGCCGATCGTCGATGATGTTTCAGTGAATGCGGGTTGTGCAGTGCTGGTGGTTCCCGAAGGATGCAACCGTTTCCAGTCGACGGCACCGGCAGTTATTGGGTGGAATGCTTCCGAACAATCGGCGCGCGCCATCAGGCAGACATTACCAATGCTAAAACTCGCCTCGTCGGTTCATTTGGTATCGATCAATGTTGCGGATGAGGATTTTCCTCAATTGGGGGCATCCACCTATCTCTCACGCCATGGTATTTCTTCGGAACTGCATATCATTGACGCCAAAGGTCGGAACACCGAAGAGGAATTGCATCGTTTTGCTGTCAATCAGGGCGCTGGCATGCTGTTGATCGGGGCATATGGTCATTCGCGCCTGCGCGAAACGCTTCTAGGCGGCGTGACGCGTTTTCTTACATTACGCGCCCAATTACCTCTGGTGCTCGGTCGTTAAGCGGCAACAGACAGATCTTCCAGTCGGCGCCGGTCCTTGATGATGACACTGCGCCTGTCGGGTAGTTCGATGATGTCCGCATCCTTCAATTTGGTCAGCTGACGGCTGACCGTTTCGATGGTGAGGCCCAAGACATCGCCCATTTGCTGGCGATCCATCGGCAGTTCGAAACGGTCGAGAAACGGCTCAATTGCGCTGCAGCCGGTTGCACCCAAACGGTTCGACACCTCAATCAGCAAGGTGGCGATCCGCTCACTTGCGGTCTTGCGACCTAGAAGCATCATCCATTGCCGCGCCCGATCCAATTCATCGAGCGTGCGCTGCAACAGCTTATGCTGCAGATTGGGGTGATCCTTTGCGAAACTGTCAAAGGCAGATCGCGTAAAAATGCACACCTCGGCCTCGGTTAAGGCGGTAATCCCGTAGGGGCTTTCCTTGCCAAAAGGACGACCGATGAAATCGGAGGGGAAAACCACACCGACAATCTGTTCGCGGCCGTCGGCCGTGGACACTGATAATTTCAAGACGCCGCGAATAACGTTAGCGACGACCAGCGATTCATCGCCCTCCCAGACAAGAGTTTGACCTCGGGCGACCTGCTGTTTGCGGCCCAATTTGCCAAGCATGGCCAATTCATCGGGTTCCAGCGCCGAACAAATCGCACGATTGCGGACGAGGCATTCATCACAATCAAACATTGTCCTTGGCTATCGGACAACAGCACCAAGTGCAATCTGTAATGGCCACGCTGATACTTAATCGGCCCACAGCCGGAAGGGACGTGTCTTGACGAGACAGATTGGCGCTCAATTACCTCGGTTGCGGCGATCGCATAACCCAGCACCACGACCTGCAATTGTTGCAGACAACAAAAAAGCCGCCCGAAGGCGGCTGCTTTGTGTTGGTTGCGGGAGTAGGATTTGAACCTACGACCTTCAGGTTATGAGCGGTGTTTTTCCACTTTAGATCAATCACTTATTTTTACGATAACCTTCGCTATCACCCGACTATATGGGCGTCAATCGTATATTTCGATTTAGCAAATTTGCGATGATTTTAGCTGCGGTTTTCTCCCTCTTGCTTCCTATGTGATTCCGAAACTCTGCAGAATGATTGCCCGTAAGCTGCGACAATCATCCGAATCATGTCGCAAAGGCATGGTCAAGGGAGCTGGGCTCATTAGAGTCGTTGACTGTCTAAAACCTCTATCGCACGCGTCACCTACGCGATGGAGTGTCCGGAATGACAAGATTCCAATTATCTGAACCCCAGCAACTCATCCTCAGATCTGCCTGTGAGCGACCTGATGGCTACATCTTTCCGGTTGAGCACTCATTCAAAGGCGGAGCCATTGGCAATGTTTGCAAAAGCCTTCTTGCCCGCGGCCTGATAGAAGAGATTTGCTGCGCTGCACCCGATGTCATCTGGCGCTATGATGAAGCCCTTGGGCCTTTGACGTTAAAGGCCACTCCCCTCGCCTACTCAGCCTTAGGTTTACGCAATGATGAAGCGCAGCTTCTCAGGACGACCGTAGCTTCTCCCTACCCCCTTCCAAAGGCGAACAGGACGGAACAGCTTATCGAACTGCTGCGTCAGCCCAGCGGTGCATCAGTGGCAGAAATTCATAGTATGACGGGTTGGCAACCGCATTCCATTCGCGGTCTGATTTCAGGCACTTTGAAAAAGAGGATGAAGCTGTCTGTGCGGACAATTCGGCAGGATGGCGCTGGATGCCGATACCAGTTAACGGACCTCTGATTCGGCACACCGGCTAGAAATCGAACCTGGAGATCCACGCCAAATTACGCGTCTTTTCGAATTACTATTATATTTCTGTAAGTTAGTTGACTTAACCAAGAGTGCTGAGCACCTATGATTTTGCGGGTTTGCTCCCTTATCGTTCGGCCGCCAACGAACACCTAGGCCCCAACCCCGCGAAGCAAAATTCAACTATGGGGCTTCTATGTCCAAACTTACTAAACGCATAATCGAAGCTGCAGAGCCAAGTTCAAAGGAGCTCTACATTTGGGATAAGGCTTTGCCAGGATTTGGCCTGCGCGTGATGCCGTCAGGTCGAAAAAGCTTCGTTGTACAATATCGAGCCGGACGGCGATCTAGGAGGATAACGCTTGGCTCTGCGGCAGTCATCACGCCGGAACAGGCGAGGACCAGAGCGATCGCAATTATTTCAGAAGCACGCTCAGGCAAAGATCCAGCAGCCGACCGGGATACTGAGCGCAAAGCCATGCTTGTCATCGAGCTCGCTCAACGGTTTGATGAGCAACATATTGCCATTCGGATAAAGGAAAGCACGGCGCGGGAATACCGCCGCAATCTTCGCCGGTTTATTCTACCCGCCATAGGTCGCATGAAGGTTACAGAGGTCACACGCGCTGACGTTGCAAAGTTCCATCACGACCTCAGGCACATCCCCTATCAGGCGAATCGCTGCCTCGAGATCATATCCAAGATGTTCAATCTCGCAGAGGTCTGGGGATTGAGGGCAGATGGCAGCAACCCGAGGCGCCACCTCCAGAAATACCCCGAAAAGAAACGCGAGCGCTACTTAAGCCCAGCAGAATTAAAACGGGTTGGAGAGGTTTTGCGGGAAGTGGAAGATGAGGGCCGCGAATTGACCTCGGCGGTGCTGGCTATCCGTTTGCTGATCTACACCGGCTGCAGGTTGAGCGAGGTCACTAAGCTAAAATGGGAATATGTAGACCTAGAGGGTTCAGCCCTTCACCTGCCTGATTCAAAAACCGGAGCCAAGACTGTTCATATTGGACGGCCGGCAGTCGAGTTGCTTGAGAACGCACCCGTGATCGTTGGCAACCCTTGGGTGATTACTGGCAAGATTGAAGGCGGACGCCTGACCGATCTTCAGCCTTTTTGGCAGCGGATCCGCGCGCGCGCCGGCCTGCACGATGTGCGCATCCATGATTTACGCCACACATTTGCATCAACAGCCGTCGGCGCGGGACAAAGCCTACCAATGATAGGAGCACTTTTGGGACACACGCAGGTTCAAACGACTGCGAGATATGCCCACCTTGCTTCCGCCCCAGTCAAAGGAGCTGCTGAAATTATTAGCGATCTGTTGGAACGGGCTCTGACAGATTGATGCAATCTGAGATTCATTTTTCACATGACGTGATTTATGCTTCTGAAAAACTTATGAATATCTGGCCAAATAACATCGATTAAATGATTTTTTATTTGAATGTTGACGGTTGATTGCGATTGAGATTGTTTCCCTTCCCGGGTGGTAGGGGGATCTCGCTATGACATTTTCAACCTTGGGCAGGCTTGCACTCACATTTGGCATGGTTGCCAGCGCGACCGTTGCTGATGCGGCCGAAACAATCACTTATAAATATGACGCCAAGGGACGCCTGATCGAGGTCAAACGAACAGGCACGGTCAACAACAACGTCACCACAACATACAGCCATGACAAGGCTGACAATCGCAAGAATCTAACGACCACCGGATCGCCCAACGCACCGCCGCCCTGATCGGCTATCAGCCAAACTCAATTCAATATCTCGAAATCGACGGAGAAAAACGATGCTGAATTCGCGGCAGGGGACTTTTTGCACGCGTGATATGTTGCGTCTGGTGATGCTATCGAGCACTGTTATTGCTAGCGGTTTGGTGACGCCTGCCTTTGCGCAAAGCGGGCCCGGGTCAATCGCGCCGCCTCCCGTCCGCCGCGTCGTCGACGACAATGGCGTCGACGTCATTCGCGGTACGTTCAATGTGCGCACGCCAGCGATCGCAATCGGCAACGGCGATACCGGCCTTTCGTTCCAATCCGAAAACATGGGCGAAGGCTATTACAGTCTGATGCGTGCGGGGATCGTGCAGAATGGATCTACCTATATCGTCACTGTAGGGGGCGTGAGCGATAGCTTCACCCTGTCCGGCGGCATCTTTACGCCGACCGAAACCAATGGCGCGACGCTGACGCAGAGCAGCGTCAATCTGACCTATACCTCGCGCAACGGGACCGTGGTCAACCTTCTCCAAAATACCAGCGGTTCGTCCTATTGGGATGCGGGCTATGCCCGCGTCACCTCAATAGTGGCGCCGAACGGAACAAAAACCGACTTTACTTATAAAGTTGTGACTTATTGTCCAGGCGGACTCGAAAGTGGGATCTGTCCTTCAGGCAACAAAAATGCGCTTCGGTTGCAATCAGTTACCAACACCAACGGATACCAACTGAAATTCACTTACCAGTCGAACACGCTCAACGATCTCGTAGTAGGACAATCCTATGATGAATGGTCGAAAGTCACCAATGTCCGAACGATCAACAATGCGGTCGAATATTGCAATCCGGCGGCGGATAGCTGCACTTTCACCAACAGCTGGTCGTCGCTGACATATGGAAGCAATGCTGCGGGTGCCACCGTCACCGACCCGCTCAATCGAGTTACCACTTACACACAGGCGGTGAACGGAGCGGGGATCGTCACCAGTCGCGGCGTACGCAGGCCCGGCGCGTCGAGCGACAATGTCACCGCGACATTCGCGCTGTTTGGCATGTTCTATCGTGTCTCTTCCGTCACCAATGAAGGCGTAACCTTTAACTACAACTACAGCGATGTAGGCTCGCAGCGCACCACCACCGTTACCGATCCCAATGGTGGGGTGCGGACCTATGTGGGCGATATCAACACCTTCCGCCTGCTATCCTATAAGGACGAACTCAACCGGACTACAAGCTACACCTATGATGCCAGCAACCGGCTGAGCCGTATCTCCGCGCCCGAGGGCAATTATGTCGAATACAACTATGATGCGCGCGGCAATGTGACGACCACGACCAATGTCGCAAAGGTAGGATCGGGCTTTGCCAACATCGTTACATCAGCTGCTTTCCCGGCGAGCTGTACCAACCAGAAGATCTGCAATCAGCCGACGAGCACAACCGATGCGAAGGGGTTTGTTACCGATTATACCTATGACGCGACTCATGGCGGTGTGTTGACGGTCACTGCGCCTGCAGCCACCGCTGGCGGAACGCGTCCGCAGACGCGGTATACATATGGCACAAGGCAGGCCTATTACCGCAATAGCGCGAATTCAATCGTTGCTTCTGGCCAGAACCACAATCTCGTCACTCAAGTGTCAGCATGCCAGACCGGCACGAGTTGCCCCAGCACGGCCGATGAGGTCCGCACGACGGTCAATTGGGGGCCGCAGGCCACGGGCACCCCCAATAACCTCAATCCCGCCTCGGTCGGTTCGGGTTCGGGCAACGGATTCCTCACGGCAACAAATGCATATACATTTGACAATGTCGGAAACCTGTTGACGATCGATGGGCCGCTCAGCGGAACAACCGATACAACGCGCGCTCGTTACGATGCCGCCCGCCAGGTTGTCGGCGTAGTTGGCCCCGATCCCGATGGCGCGGGCGCACGCAAGCATCTCGCTAAACGCCTGACCTACAATCTCGATGGTCAGGTGACCAATCAGGAACTGGGCAACGTGAACAGCCAGTCAGATGCCGATTGGAACGCAATGACCGTATCGCAAAATGTGGTTACTTCCTATAACAGCAACGCCCGCCCCGTGAAATCGGAACTCAAATCGGGCGCGACTACCTATGCCGTCAGGCAAAGCGATTATGACGGCCTTGGCCGCGTCAAGTGCACTGTCACCCGCACGGACAGCGCACAATGGGCCAGCCAGACCGACGCCTGCACGCCGCAAACGAGCAATGTGACAACAGGCCCTGACCGGGTGGCCAAGCGCATCTACAATGCCGCAAGCGAAGTGACCCAAGTGCAAACCGCAGTCGGCACCGCCGATCAGGCGAATGAGGCAAGCAGCACCTATAGCAATAACGGCAAGCTACTTACGCTGACTGATGCCGAAAACAACCGCACCACATATGAGTATGACGGGTTCGACAGGACGACGAAAATCCGCTACCCCAATGGCGCACAAGGATCGCAGGTAAGTTCGAACGCCGATTTTGAGCAGATGGTCTACGATGCCAACAGCAATGTCACCCAGCGACGCCTGCGCGACGGTCAGCTGCACAATTTCACCTATGACAATCTCAACCGCGTGACGCTGAAGGATTTGCCCGGCAGCGAACCCGATGTCAGCTATAACTACGATCTGATGAGCCGCGTGATCCATATCAGCCAGACGGGCAATACGCTCGGCTTTGCCTATGACGCATTAAGCCGCAATACCCAGCAATCGGGTCCGCTCGGCAATTTGAATTACAGCTATGATGTCGCAGGGCGCCGGCTCAGCACGCAATATCCTGGCAGCACGGCGCTGACGGTGAATTACGATTATGATGTAACCGGTAAGATAACCACGATCCGAGAAAATGGCGCCACCTCGGGCGTCGGCGTGCTTGCAAGCTATGCCTATGACAATCTCGGCCGACGCACTTCGGTGACGCGCGGCAATGGGACAGTGACGAGCTATACATTCGATCCGGTCTCGCGGCTGTCCGCGTTGACGCAGGATTTGGCAGGCACGGCGCACGATCTGACCGTGAATGGGATCGGCTACAATGCCGCAAGCCAGATCACCTCGCAGACACGATCGAACGACAGCTATGCCTGGAATGGCCATTATAATGTGAACCGAAACTATGCGGTGAACGGTCTCAACCAGATGACGGCGGCAGGCGCGACGGCGTTGGGCTATGATGGCAGAGGCAATCTGACCACTTCAGGTGCGAACAGCTACACATACTCATCGGAGAATCTGTTGAAGACCGGCCCTTCGAGTGCGACGCTGGATTATGATCCGGCGAAGCGTCTGTATCAAACGGTGGGGTCCGGGGTGACGACGCGGTTCCAATATGACGGGCAGAGCCTGGTTGCCGAATATAACGGTTCGAACACGCTGCTGCGCCGCTATGTGCACGGCCCCGGTGTTGACGAACCGGTTGTCTGGTATGAAGGCAGCGTGCTGAACGACCGGCGGTGGCTGCACGCCGATGAGCGTGGGACGATCGTGGCGCTGAGCAACGGCAGCGGCACGTCCATCGCCATCAATAAATATGACGAATATGGCATTCCGGCCTCGACCAATGTGGGCAGGTTCAGCTATACGGGACAGACTTGGCTGCCGGAGATCGGCATGTATCATTACAAGGCACGTATCTACTCACCGACGCTTGGCCGATTGCTGCAGACCGACCCCATCGGCTATGGTGACGGGATGAACCTGTATAATTATGTTGGGTCTGACCCGGTCAATGCCGCGGATCCGACCGGCCTTTGTTCCCCTCGGACCGGAACTTTGATCTGCAGGAAGAACCGAGAGGGCGGGGGCGGCAATAGCGGTGGTTCTGGGGGAGGTGGCGCGACCGCAGGTGGCTCGAGCAGCGGCGCAAGCGCGGGCGGCGCAGCTGGGACTAACGCACTGATCACAGTAACGGCAAGCAGGCAGCCGAACAGCGCGTCTTTGGTCAGTACAAATCTCAACACCCTATCTCTTGTCGGTGCAATCGGCTCGGCCACCGAGCCTCCCATTGTGGTTACCGCATCGCGAGCTAGAAATGTTGCCATTAATGCGCCCTATGTCGATCACTATTATTTTGGCGGCGGCGCGCCGCTTGATCTGAGTGATATTGGCCAAGGAACTATATTTGAAAAAGATGGCAGTGTAGTTAGAGCACTGAGGACACTGAAGAATAAGTTGATAGCAAAAGCTAATGGAAAAGATGGTATTTTTGAAGATACTTCCCCGGCAGATCTGACAAATAACATATTTTCCATTGGAAACACGACAATACTAGGAAAAATGTTCTGTCAATCTGGATGCAGTTTCCAATTCAGACTTATTGATCGATTTGAAGATGTTTTAGATATATATGATAGTTTTCCAGGAAATCAGGAAGCTGGCGGAACACCATATAATATTACTTATACGTTTTATAGAGAAAACTAGAAATGACCAATGTTTATCAAATCAAACGTTTATCATTTGTAATATTTTGCTTCTTTCTATCTTCATGTAGTAAAGATTATATTAGCAATGACATAAAAATAGTAAATCTTCATGGAGATAACAAAGCTATTTTAGTCAGAAAAGACGGGAAGAATTTCGATGATTTTTTGGTTCAAGACAATGTGACTTTACATTGTAAAATTGGCAATAGTGTTTTTGGATTCCGTGAAATACCAGATAACATTAAAAATTCAGAGTCTATATTTCATGATGAAATAGAATATTATAAAAATAATACTGGAGCATTTAAAATAAATATCAAGGAAAAAAAAGTTTATTTTGAATCTGAAAAGACTAAAAATGATATTCACGACATATGCGAACGGTGATATGTTGACCTTTGCATTAGGGTAAATTATTTTAGGGAACGTGGCGCTCATGATTCCTTCCAGGCTCTCAGTCTGGTGGTGCGGCGCCATCTGGTTTGTGATACCAACAATCAAAACAAGTAAACGCGCCCCATGACAACAAGCGTTAGCTATGGCGGCAAGGGCAATTAAAAACCTCGATCGCGCTGCGAGCGGCGCCACGCAAAGCGAACACCGCCTAGCTATAGCAAGCTGCTCAGCGGGCGGTTGTGACAGATTCTAGTATTATCAGAAATCAATGTGATTTTCACGAAAATAGAGTGCGTGCCAGCACCATAAGATCGCCATTTATACTATATTCTTCCGACAATTCATTTAATATTTCTGTATTTTTTTAAATTGTTTATATGAAATAATTGCCTAGAAGTTATATCGACAGGAGTCGGAATGGGATCTGTACGTCCATCTATACGAACGAGTTTGGCGCTTTGCTTTGTGCCCATCTCCACCAGTACCTTCGCCCAGGATCTGTAGACCGATCCGCAAGGTTCTGGTGTGATTGTGAACGCGATGCGCTGGATGCAAGGAACCTTGCTGGGAACGGTGGCGACCGTGGTTGCGGTGATCGCGATTGCCTCGGTCGGTTTGCTGATGCTGACCGGGCGGATCAACTGGCGGCATGGCGGCGTGGTAATATTGGGCTGTTCCATCCTATTTGGTGCTGCGAGCATTGTGGCGGGTATCCAGTCTGCGGCGACGCTGTCGGGCGGCGGCTGAGGCGGTGGCGCGACTGGAGCAGGATCGGCTGTTCGTGGCGCTGACGCGCGCGCGCCGGCCTGCACGATGTGCGCATCCATGATTTACGCCACACATTTGCATCAACAGCCGTCGGCGCGGGACAAAGCCTACCAATGATAGGAGCACTTTTGGGACACACGCAGGTTCAAA
>Ga0315904_10000999_pt1 | contig 44652 bp, 48 predicted proteins | sample LakEriMetagenome_6_FD_203529 | JGI IMG/M metagenome (GOLD analysis project Ga0315904, IMG submission 203529) | Freshwater fungal communities from buoy surface, Lake Erie, Ohio, United States - Buoy 12 MA120 | ecosystem: Environmental > Aquatic > Freshwater > Lake | place: USA: Lake Erie, Ohio... | reverse complement strand
GTTCGTCACCGCCGCAGTGTTGAGCAACGGGACGGTCACCAGGGACGAGCAGCTTTGGAACATGCTGTTCATGTTCGTCACCGCCGCAGTGTTGAGCAACGGGACGGTCACCAGGGACGAGCAGCTTTGGAACATGCTGTTCATGTTCGTCACCGCCGCAGTGTTGAGCAACGGGACGGTCACCAGGGACGAGCAGCCGTTGAACATGCTCGACACGGTCGTCACCGCGGCCGTGCTGAACAACGGGACAGTGACGAGAGACGAGCAGCCGCTGAACATGCTGCTCATGGTCGTCACCGCCGCCGTGTTGAACAACGGGACGGTGACGAGGGACCGGCAGTTAAGGAACAGAGACTCCATGTCCCTCACATTGCCTGAGCTCAACGCCGGGACATCGCGCAGCGTTGTGCAGCCTGAAAACAACTCTCGAAACGTCACCCCATGCACGACCGTTCCGCTGCCGTTCGTCGTAAGCGCAACTGCCGTGCCGCCATAGGTAGTCGAGACCTGGAACGTGTTGGCCGCCGACCCCACAACGTAATAGGTCGTGCCGACTGTTATTCCGGTCGTCGAGATGATCGACGAGAACGAAACCCTGTCGCCGTTTCGGAAACCGTGAGCGGTCAACGTCACGGTGTCGCCGGCATCCTGGAACGTCACCGCTTGCGAAGTCGCCGCGACCGTCGAGAAGTCGAGACCGACGATGCTCTGGAGCTTGGAGCAACTGGTGAACAGGCCCGCAAGGTTCCGCAAGTCAGACTTGACAATGTTGACCCGCTCGAGATTTCGGAACTGGATGGTCTGCGTCGTCGCGCCCGGCGTCTGCACGCCCAGGCGCAAATCCGTCAGCGACGAGCCCGCAAGTGCAATGTCAAGGAACCCGCTCTGGTACGTCTGGAGGCCGGTCTTGTTGTGCTTCACATGCAGGACAAGCTGCGTCAGGTTCTGCCCCGACTGCGGCGTGACCGTCACGATCACCTGTTTGTAGGGCAACAGCGTCGCGCTGCCATCGTTGACCAGGTCAATCGCCGCGCCGTCCGGCGTCGTCGCGATCTTGAACGTGTCGGTCGCCGCGTCGCGCACAAAATACCGCGCGCCCTCGGTGATCCCGGTCGTCGTCACGATGTTGAAGAGCTCCACCACGTCGCCGTTGACGTATCCATGCGCCGTGCGGGTGACCGTGTCCGCGCCGCCCTGCAACGTGACGGGCCGGTCGGTGCCCGCTAGGTCTGGGTCCGTGAACGAATACTCGTAGTAGGAGACCACCCCGCTATTGGCGTTGACCGGTGCGCTGCCGTCACCCCAGTCGACCGTGTAGTTCCCCGCCGCCTGGATCGCGCAGAAGTTGCTCTCTGGCCACACGGCATGCAGCCCGACGAACTTCTGATCCGTCGACGCCGGCGCGGTCAGCGCAAGCCAGCTTGGATTGCGTTTCCAGGCGGCGACGCTTGGCCGCGCTGGATCAGCGGCCAGCCTGCGGTTGTCGACCCGCCCAGTCGCGCGGGCGGGCGACGAGGAAACCCGCGCGACAGCCATCAGGTGACCTCGGTGCCGAACAGGCTGAACGAAACGTCGGCTGTGCCGGCGCGCACCGTGACGACATCGGTCGCGGCGAGGGTCGCGCCCAGCGTCAGGAAAACCGAGTCGTTGGCGTTGATCGCGGCGTCGAAGACCAGGTAGTGCTGGTTCGCAATGCCCGCGCCGGCCGGCCGCACCGCGACGCGGAAGGTGGTTGAAACCCCACGGTTGCAGATCGACAGCGTGCTGGTGACCGCAGATCGGCCAGACGGCACGGTGTAGAGCGTCGTGTCGGTGTTCGCCGCCGGAGCCGACTGGCCCAGAACCTTGTAGTCGCTCGGCATCTCAGGCTCCCATCAGAAGCATCGGCTGCTCGAACCCAGGGAAATCGGCAGCGACGGCGGCAATGAACACGACCGCAGACCCAGACAGGTTGATCGCCGCGCCGCCGCTGCTGCTCTGTGTCGGCGACCGAGACAAGGTCGTGCCCGTCGCGGTGTAGGTGCCGGTTCCTATCTCCCAGGCCGCGCCGTCTTCGATCACATACTGGACGATGTCGCCGTTCGCGACGCCGGCGGCTGCGAACGTCTGGAACCCGGACGACGCCGACCCCAGCGTGATCGTGCCGGTGCCGGTCGTCGCCGTCGTCATCCGCGCGCGGTTGACGAGCTTGGCCACGGTTAGTTGTCGATCTGGAAGGTCAGCGCGCCAGCCGCGTAGCTCGGAGCCGGGTCGCCGTTGTTGACGTTCTTCGACGTGGTGAGCGCGGCGTAGATCCACAGGTTGCCGCCGGTCGAGGCATCCATGAGCCCCCAGGAGTTGACGAGGCCCCAGTTTGCGGTCGGAGTTGGGAAGGTGGCCGAGGCATTATTGCTGGTCGTGCCGCTGGTGCCAGACGACACCGCCGTCGTGCCGGCCCCCTGCGTGCCGGCCCACGCGGCCAGGCTCGCGTTGACCGCGACGCGCGCATAGCCGCCGCCACTCACCTCGGTTCCGCCGCCTGCCTCGCCGGGAGTTACGGTGAAGAGCGCGATGTACCAGGTCGCGGGCGCGGCGAGAGACTGGCCACGCAGCAAGGCGTCGACGATCTTGTTCTCCGCGAAGTTCGTCAGGGCTGCCATTGGTTCCTCACATCAGTTTGGCGCGGATGGCGGCGATCTCGTCGGTCAGCGCGCGCCTGCGCTGATCCAGCGCCTCAACCTCCCGCGCGGCCTTGAGCCGTTCGTCCGCAGCGGCCTCGAGCTGAGCCCTTGCGGCCGCAACCTTGTCGCCGGCGTCGGCCAGCATCTTGCGCTCGGCCTCCTTCGCCCGCTCCATCGTCTCGCGCGCCGCAGTCTCGGCCTTTTCCATTACGCCCGCCGCTGCCGCCTTGGCTTTCTCGGCAATCGCATGCGCCTGCGCCTTCACGGCCTCCAGGCTTGCCTTTGCGATCGACATCTCGGCCAGCATGGCGTCGCGCTGGGTGATCGCGTCCGCGTGCGCGCGGGTCGCCTCGTCCGCCGCCTGGAGCAGCGAGGCATGGTCACGCAGGATCTCGCCGACCTCGAGCAGCCCGCGAAGCTGGCGCAGGAAGGTCGCGACGTCGTCCGACGCCTTGAACAGTTCAGCCGAACTCTTGCTCATCGCAGCGTCCCCCGGACCAGCAGCGTCGCCACCAGCGCGGTCGTCCCGTCGCCGCCCGTGATGCGCGGGCGGATGAACCGCACCAGCTCGGTGATTGCCTCGATCTTGGCCACAGCCACGTCGAGGCTGTTGCCCTGCGGGTCCGTCAGCGTGGCCCAGTTGGTGCCGTCGATCGAGCCCTCGATCCGGCAGTTGCCGCCCGTGCCGAACGTGCCCGTCACCTGGATCGAGCGGTCGGCATATGGCACCAGGTCGACCGGCGCTCCGTCGTCGGTGTTGAGCAGGCCGGCCCACTGGATCACCGCCCAGTTGCCGGGCAGGCGGTCAGCGTCGGGCTGGGTGATGGTCGGGGTTCGCGTCGGCATGTCGGTCTCCGTTGCAGAGGGATGGGGCGGCCCCGAAGAGCCGCCCCGCCCGTCAGATCAGCTCCTTGTCGCCCTCGGGCTCGACCGGCTCGGCGACCGGACGCTGCCGGCCGCGAACAGGCTTGCCCACGGGCTCGAGGTTCGCGGACGCCTCGCCGTCGTAGTCGATCTCCTCACCAGGCTCGACCAGACGATTGTCGATGAACGACCGCTCGCGAACGATGAAACGGGCCACGGATCACCTCCTCTCAGGGTCAGGCTATGGAGTAGCCGCGGGGGTAGGGCACGTTCGCCTGCCGGTCGAGGACCAGCCCGGCGACGACCGCACCCGCGGTCATCGTGCCGACGACGACGAACCGCAGGCGAAGCGCCCGCAGCACGCCGGTCGGGACCGAGATGCGCGAGATGTCGGCGCCCGCGGTCAGCGACGCCAGCGGCACGACCTGACCGGCGACCAGCGTGATTGGCGACGTGAACGCCACGTCGGTCGCCGTCTGGACCTCCATCTGGAGCGAGGTGCCGCCGGTGAACTGCGTCACCACCTGCGCCCAGATGTCCATCTCCGTGCCGATGCCGATGTCGCGGGACTGCGACAGGTCGATCACGTCGGTCGAGACCGCCGTGGTCGTGATGGCCTGCCCGGCGAACGAGGCGCCGGTGAACAGGTTCTGACGATCGAAGATCATGGTTGTTCTCCTCTCAGCCGGCTCAGATGACGCGGGCTTCGGTGTTGAGCAGCGCGTCCGTCAGCCGGATCGGGATGCCCCGGAACGTCGTCACGGCCTTGCCATCGAACTCGTCGAGGCGGAGCTGGACGTTGGTCTTGTCCATGGCCTGGATGTCGAGCCACGTCTTGACCGTGCGGTTCGCGTAGAACGCCGTGCGCCCCATGCCCATGGCGTGCAGCCGGTTCATGGCCCGCACCATCAGGCGGATGAGGTTCGGCGGCGTCGAGGACTGGAGGCCGCCGGCGTTCGACGTCGTGTCGATGTTGCAGATGCGAACCGCGAAGCGCCAGTCGCGCAGGGTCAGGCCGCACTTCCACTGGTAGTGCGTGCGGTAGCCCTGATACTGGCCGCCTGCGCCGTCCTGCAACGTCCACTCGCCGAGGTCGCGGTGCGAGAGGCCCGCCTGCGAGCCCTTCGGGAACAGCAGGTGGCAGGTGTTCGGCGACCAGGTCACCAGCCAGATCGAGGTGTTCGCCGACGCGGTGCCGCCGCCGTCGATGATGTTCGACCCGTTGTTCGCCGACAGGCTCGAGTAGCGCGGCGCCAGGCCGAGGAACCGCTCGGGGTTCGACGCCGTGTTGCCGTAGAAGATGGTCGACGCCATCGTCTGGTTCATCGACTCGATGAACGCGCGGTCCTCGGTGAGCCGAAACTCGGCCGAGTTGCCGTTGAGCTCCGCGAGATCCTTGTCGATCTCGGCGTAGGCCTCGAGCATGCCGATCGAGTCGGTGATCTGCGCGGTCGTCGACTTGCTGTTCGGCACGCCGTAATTCAGCATGCGCCACGCGCTCGACGGCAGGCCGGTGCGCACGGTCGTGCGGTGGCCGGTCCGCTCGTTCGCCTCGAGAACCGTCGCGTCGGTCAGGATCTCGTTGGTCTGCGAGAGCAGCTCGACGATGGTGTCGATCTTGCCGGTCGCGTCCGTTCGCTTGGCCCAATCGACATAGGTCGGATTGAGGTTTCCGATGGTTGGCACGGGTTAGTCCTTTCGCACAGGGTAGAGGATCTCGGCGGCGGATCGCGGCTGAGCGGCGGCATCGCCCCGCACCAGGCCGTCCTCGCCGAGGGCTTTTCCGACGCGGAAGAGAAGCCTCGCCATCTGGGGGTGGTTGCCCGCCCCCGTCAGGTCCAGCATCTCCCTGAAGGCCTTGGCCTCGGAGCCCATGAGCCCATCGATCGCCTTCGCGATCGTGCCGATGCTGGCGGTGAACTTCTCGCCGCCAAACTCGACGTCGGACTTCATGGTCGAGACCCAGCCTTCGTGCTGCTTCGTCCACGCCTCGCGCTGGCGCTGCGCGACCGCCGCCATCTGGGCAGCGTAGACGTCGCTCAGCTTCTGCGCCTGCTCGCCCGTTAGCCCCAGCTCCTTGAAGATCGGGGTCGCGGCCTCGAGCGCGGCAGCGTCGAGCTCCATGCCCTCGGGGGCCTTGAGCTCGTACTTCTCCGGCGCTCCGGCCTTCGCCTCGGCCTTGCCCTCGGGCTTGGCCTCGGCGCCGCCGGCGGCGTCGGGTTTTCCAGCGTCTGCCGTGGATGGGGCAGCAGCAGCGGCAGACAGAGCGGAAGCAGGCGCGTCGAGGCCCTGCTTGCCCTGGTCGGCCGCAGCCTGTCCGGCACCCGCGTCGGATGAAGCCTGTGCGGTGGTCGGGTCAGACATTCGTTTTGCTCTCCTTGAGCATGGTGGTGAACACGTCGGCGTCGGCGTCGGTCAGCTCGTTCAGGACAAACAGCCCGACGTTGCGCCCGCCTTCGTTGAAGGCGTCACGGCCGCCGTGGCCGGTGAACGTGCTGCGGAACACGCCGCAGTGGTCGAGCAGCCGCCACATCACGCGGCGACCGGCCGGCGTGGCCAGGACGTCGCGCAGGTCGTCGAGCTGCCGGTTGCGCTCGCGCCGCGCCGCGGTCTCGCGGTCGCGGACGTCCGCCGGATCGCCGGCGTTGAACGGCGCGGGGCGGGGACGCGGCGCGCTCATGCCGGGACACCCATGCCCGCCAGCACGCGCTCGAGGCCGTTCTGGTCGCCGATCGGCGTGTTCGCCATCGTCTGCGCCGTCTCGGCCGCCGCTGCGGTCATCTGCATGGCCTGCGCCTGCTGCGCCTGTCGCGCCTTCTGGGCGCGGATCTCGGCCACCTGGTCGTCGGTGCGGATCAGGTCGGACGGGACGCCGATCATCATGCCGTAGTTGTCGACCGCCTTGTCGAAGTCGACCTTGTCGAGGACGTCGGGGTTCGCGCCCGCGAGCCCGATCGCGAACGTGGCGTAGTCGCGGATCGACGACGTGCCGACCGCGCGCTGCGCCTGCGCCAGCATCGAGATGTATTCGACGCGCAACTCGACGCCCTGGAGCTCCGGCGGCGCCGGCGGCAGAAGCTGGCCGCGCGCCATGATCGCGACCGTCCGGTCGATCAGCGGGTCGAGCAGCTCGTCGTGCAAACGCTCCAGCACGGGGCCGAGCATGAGCAGCTTCTCTTCGTGCCGCTCGTCGATCTCGCGCGCGGTGATCTGCCGGCGGTCGCTGTTCGCCAGCATCAGGAACAGGTCCGCGTAGAAGGCCGACTTGACGTCGTTCTGCTTGGCCTGAATGTCCGCCATCAGCTCGCCGACGCGCGGGTTGACCTCGTAGGCCGGCCGGAACGCGGGCTGGCCGCCGGAGGCCGCAGCCATGTCGACGTAGGTGATCGCGCCCGGAAGGATCGAAGCCGCCTGCTGACGCAGCGAGGACGGCGCGATCATGGGCGGGTTCACCATCTTGTCGATCGCCTGGCCCTTGCGCTTGGCCATCACCTGCAACTGGCGGATGTCGGGCAGCGCCTCCATGCCGGGCGAGCGACCGTAGACGTCGGTGCCGGTGACGTGCCAGCGCGGCACCATCGCCGGGAACTCCTCGAAGCCGCTGACCCGCAGGTACTCGTCGTCGCCGCACCCGGCCTCGTAGTGAACCGAGCGCCATCGCATGCCGCGCGCGCCGGGCGTGTTGGCCAGGCGCCTGTCGTTGGGCTCGATCACATGCACGACGTTGACCCAGCGATCGACCGCGCCGGTCTCGTACAACTGGCGCGTGCTGGCCGTGACGCGGTCGAGGCCGTACTCGGAGACGAGCTGGCCGACCGTGAGCTGAAGCTCGCGATAGAGCGTGTCGACGACCAGGCGCGGGGAGTTCGCGGCCATGTATTCGCCAACCGTCAACGGGTAGCAGCGGATGATGTCCTCGTCGTCCTCGAGGACGACCATCGCGCCCGTCCCGAACACGCCGAGCTCTTCGTAGATGACCGGCAGGACGTTGTAGAGGTTCGACCGCGAGAACACGGTCATCAGCCTGTTCTGGACTTGTTCCAGCCACGACCGGACCGGGCCGTAGTCCATCATCTCGAGGTCAGGCGTCTGAAGTTTGAACCACGGGCGGGCCGGCGAAGTGATCCCCGCCATCATGCCCGAGGCCAGCGTCCGCGCGGCGAGCGTGCCGGTGGGGTCTATGATCCGCCCGTTCCGGCGGTCGCCCTTGTTCGCGTCGTCGGTCTGATTGCGCAGGAAGCGCCCGCGGCGCGGGACGATCATCTCCGACAGGTCCGTCCAGTGCGACAGCCACTGGGCGCGCTCGTCCCGCAGCGCCGACAGACGCCGCTCGAACTGGCGCTTGGGCGTGCCGGGGACGGAAGCCATCACTGACCGAGCAGCGTCTTGCCGGCCACCATGGCCGGCGCGGCACCAGCGCCGCCGAGCATCGTCGAGCCGTAGCCCTGCATGGCGCGCTGGCGCCGGCGTTCGTCCCCGCGCGCGCGCATCACGGCTTCGTCGACCGCGCGCGGCGCTTCGGGCGGCGGAGGCGGGACCGGCGGCGGGGCCGGCATCTTCGGGGCGGACATGCACATGGCCGGGGATGATAGCCCCGGCTTGGGATTATCGCAACGATTTCAGTAGGTTGGCTTTTCTACAACGCGAACGGGTTGTAGTCGACGCCCTTGGCGACGGGCGCGCGGCGATCGCCGGCGCGGTCAATGGCGGGCGGCGGCGCCACGAACTCGGCGAAGGTCTGCGCCAGCGCGTCGGCCAGATCGGGGCTGCGGCCCAGCCGCTCCTTCACTTGGTCCTTGGGTTCGATTTGCAGCTTGTCGCCCCGGAACGTGTAGGTCGGCGTCGTCAGCTCGGCCACCAGTTCGTCTACCGGAGGCAGCGTCCCGCCGCCCTTGATCCAGTCGCACAGCTCGAACCACATCTCGGCGCGCTTGTTCAGATACCGCGCGTCGTTGGGCCGGCCGGCGTAGTGAACCGGCAGGGGCGCGTGGCCCAGCAACTGGAGCTGGTCGATCCAGCCGCCGCCGAACCCGCCCGTGTTGTCGACGAACGTCGCCTGCACCCGCCAGTCGGTGATCTTGCGCGCGACCGCGCCGGCGCCCTGCACCGAGTTCACGTTGCGCAGGATGATCGGCTCGAACGCGACCAGCCCCTGACGCGGGAAGATCACGCTGCGATCGTCGCCCTCACGCGCCACGTCGACGCCCAGCACGCGCGGCGCGAAGGAATACTCGTCCTCGCGCCGATGCCGGCGCATGGCTTCTCGCACCTCGTCCGGCCCGATCAGCGCGTTGAGGCTCGACGGCGGGAACCGGCCGAACACGTTGACCAGCACCCATGGGCTGTCCCGCCCGTATTTCTCGATCTGCTGACGCGCCCACTCGACAGACACGCGCGGCGTGCGCAGCGGATCGTCCGGGTCGGCGGTGATCTCATGCAGGAACCAGAGATGGCGCTCGGTCGTCGACGCGCGCCACAGCGGCCCCTCGAGATGCGTCGGGTTGCCCGCCATCATCAGCTTCGTTTCGACGCCCGAGGCGAGGCCGGCCTCGGCCGCCGCCATGACCGCGTCGGGGATGCCGCCGACCTCGTCGAGCAGGAACAGCAGGTAGTCAGCGTGGAAGCCGGCCAGCGTGTCCGCCTGCTGCGTCGAGTCCGCGCCCTTCGACCAGGAGCGCGCCGACATGAACCACGTCTCGGGATGCTCGCGACAGACGATGCGCTGCTTCTGCCACTCAAAGGCCGCGGTCAGCAGCGGCGATCGCTTCTGCCACTTGGCCATCTCCTTCCAGAGCCCGTCCTTGAGGTTGTCCCCGGTGATCGACGTCGCGGCGATGTTGGCGTGTGGCCGGGTCAGCAGGAAGTTCCAGGCCAGCATGGCGAGCAGCGCCGTCTTGCCCGGCCCCTTGCACGCCTTCAGCGCCACGCGCTGGTTGTGCGGGAACGCCTCGAGAACGTAGTCCTGCCACGGGTCCGGCACGACGCCGAGGCACTCGCGCACGAACGCCTGCGGCTTCTCGCGCCAGAGTCGGATGCGATCGGATGCGACCGCGGATGTCACTCGCCGTCGCCCTCGCGCTTGAGGCTGCCCAGCACCAGCGCCTCGAGGCTGACCGTGCCCGTATGCTCGACGCCGACCTTGTCGCCGAACCGCTTGGGCGACATGCGGGCGAGCGCCCACTTGCGGACGTCGACCTGGAGGCGACGATGCCCCAGCATGTCCCCGCGCTTGATCTCTCGCCGGCCGTCGTCGAACTCGGTGATGACGTCGCCCTGCATGGGCGTGTCGGCGATCTCGACCAGCTCGTCGAACATGGCCTGGGCGCGGGCGTCGCAAGCCTCGTCGTATTGCTTGTGGAACTCCGGGCGCTTGGGCATCCATCGGAAGACGGTCGTCAGGTCCGGCATGGCCGGGTCTCGGCAGACGGAGCGGAGGCTCTCGCCGCCGGCAATGCGCGCGCAGATCTTCGCGGCCAGCTCGGGCGTGTAGCTGGACGGACGGCCGGGGCGGCGCTTGGCTTTGGTCTTGGCCATGCTTGGCATTTTGCCAACGCCTTCGCCGTCCGGCAAGCGGTATCGCCCGTTACGCTTCGTTACTGGATCTCGTAACCGGGTATTTTCGTTGTCGTCCAAGGGCTTGCCCTCTAGATAGATAGATAGTTACATAAGTAACATATATATATATATATCGTATAGTGTCTGTCCGTATGTATGTCTTACGCACGCACACTATGTGTCTATATATGTATGTATAGGGGGGAAAAAGCGTAACTCGTCACCTTCGTTTGTTTTCAATGACTTACCAGTTACGCGCCCGTAACGTGTAACCTTGGGCTTGCGTTTTTCCCAACCTTTCGGCATCCTGACCTCCCTGCCCACCGGAGGACCAATGCCCGAAATCGACTTCGACGCGCTCGCCCAGCGCCACCCGATCGCCACCGTCATCGCCCGCCGCGTGACCCTGCGACGCGCCGGCAAGGGCGAGTTCAAGGGGCTGTGCCCCTTCCACAACGAGAAGACCCCGAGCTTCACCGTGAGCGCGGCGAAGGGGTTCTTCCACTGTTATGGCTGCGGGGAGCACGGCGACGTCGTCGACTTCGTCGCCCGCACCGAGAACGTGTCGATCAAGGACGCCGTGCGCCTGCTGGACGGGGAATGGACGCCGTCCGCGGCGTCCGCACCGTCCGCGGCGCCCGAGGCCGCCTACGACCCCTATGCCGGTATCGAGCCTGCCGACATCCCCGACAGCCATGAGATGTTCCGCGCCGGCGTCGAGATCGAGGCATGGAACCCGCGCAAGGAGCGGGTCTGGCGCATGCGGCCGAGCATGGTGTTCCCCTACCGCGACGCCGCCGGCGAGCTGATCGGCTACGTCGTGCGCGTCGAGTTTGACGACGGGAAGAAAGTGACGCCGGCCCTGCGATGGGTTCGTTTGGCGGACGGCCGCGAGACATGGGCCGTCGTGCCCTTCGACAAGCCGCGCCCGCTCTACTGGTCGCGCATGAAGGCCGGCCAGGTGCTGCTGGTCGAGGGCGAGAAGGCCGCCGACGCCGCCGCGCGCCTGGTGCCGCTGGCCTGCGTGACGTGGCCCGGCGGGACGCAGGGGACGAAACATGCCGATTTCGTCCCGCTGGCCGGGCGCAGCGTCGTGATCTGGCCGGACGCGGACGACGCGGGCCTCGAGGCCGCCGCCGATATCGCCCAGCGCCTCGAGGCGATCGGCTGCACCGTCAAGGTCGCGCGGCCGCCCGAGGGCGTCGCCAGAGGCTGGGACGCGGCCGACGCCGAGGCCGAGGGCTGGGACCGCGAGCGCACGATCGCGTGGCTGCGGTCCTCGACTACCCCGCCGACCGACCCGCAGCCGCCCCGCGACGAGGCGCCGGACGCCGAGCCGGCCGAGCCGTGGACGCCGCCCCAGGAGCCCGAGGCGAAGGCGCCGGAGGGCCGTCCGTTCCGCGTGCTGGGCCACGACGAGGGCAGCTACTACTACCTGCCGGAGGGCACGAAACAGGTCGTGGCGTTGACGCCGAGCGCGCACACCTGGAAGAGCCTGATCCAGCTCGCCCCGCTTGACTACCTCGAGCGCGAGTTTGGCGACGGGAAGGCCGGCGAGCTCGCCGCCGCCAACGCGCTGATGAACGAGGCCCACCGAAAGGGCACCTGGTGGCCTGACCGCATGCGCGGGCGCGGCGCATGGCTCGACGACGGCGGGCCGGTCTACCACCTCGGCCAGCAGGCGTTGCGCGGCGACGAGCGCCTCGACCTGTGGTCCGTGTCGACCGACCACATCTACCCGGCGACGCGGCCGATGAAAGGCCTCGCGCTCGAAGCCGAGCCGGCGACCGCCGGCGACGCGAAGGCGCTGGCCGACATCTGCGCGCGGTTATCCTGGGAGAACCCGCTATCGGCCGTCGCGCTGGCCGGCTGGATCGCAATCGCGCCGTTCTGCGGGGCGTTCAACTGGCGGCCCCATATCTGGATCACGGGCGGCGCCGGGTCCGGCAAGACGACCGTCCTGCTCGACGTCGTCTGGCGCATGCTGGCCCCGTTCGGACAGAGGTTCGAGGGCAGCACGACCGAGGCCGGCATCCGGCAGACGCTGGGCTCGGACGCGCTGCCGGTCGTGCTCGACGAGGCCGAGGCCGAGACGGAGCGCGCCCAGCTCAGGATGACCGGCATCCTCGACCTCGCCCGGCTGGCGTCGTCCGGGGCGACGGTCAGCAAGGGCACGACGTCCGGCCAGGCGATCCGGTTCACGGTGAGGAGCGCGTTCTGCTTCTCGTCGATCGAGCACAGCATCAAGCAGCACGCGGACGAGACCCGCATCACGAAGCTGGTCCTGCGCAAGAGGACCGACGCGGCGGCGAACGCCGACTACAAGGCGCTGATGCGCGACATCCGCGCGCTGCTGGGCAACGACATGGCGAGCCGCCTGTTCCTGCGCACCTGGGCCAACATCGACGCGCTTCTGGCCAACATCGACACCTGCGTCGACGCGGCGGCGCAGGAGCTGCGCGACCGGCGCGCGGCCGACCAGATCGGCACGCTGATCGCGGGCTACGTCAGCCTCCACACGCCGCGCCGGATAACGTTCGACGAGGCGGCGGAGTTTGTCCGGCGCTACAACTGGACGGAGCACGCCGGGCTTGCGGCGCGGGCCGACAAGGAGCGCCTGCTCGAGCGGATCATGGCGCACCGGCTGCTGGTCACGTCGCGCGGCGCCACCAAGTCGGTGACGATCGCGCTGCTGCTGGGGTCCGCCCGCGGCAGCTTCTGGGACCGGATCGGCATCGACCAGTCCGACGCCAAGGACGCACTCGGCCCGCTCGGGCTGCGCGCATGGAAGGAAGGCGTCGTCATCGCGTCGAGCGCCGGCCGGCTCGGGCGCGAGGTGCTGAAAGGCACCCAGTGGGAGAGCGACTGGAGCCGCCCGCTGCGCGAGCTGGAAGGGGCGCAGAAGCTGGACGTGACCCACTTCCACGCGGGGCTCAAGAGCCGCGCGACGCTGATCCCGTGGTCGCTGGTCGAGATGCCTGCCGACGACGACGGAGAGGAGGCCGGAAAAAAATCCCCCCGACAGGACGAGATCCCGCTATGATGCGGGCGCGCGGGCGGGCACCCGCGCGAGAGCACATTGTCCTCCCTGGTCAGGCGCCGGCGCAGAACATCGCGCCGGCGTTCTGCTTTAGGGCCGTATCCAGAGCACAGGCACGGCGGCCGATAGCGTCGCTCCGACAATGTCCCCGGCCAGCGCGGCGAGGTCGTAGGTTCCCGGCTCGACGCCCGGCGTGACCGACCGCAGGAGCCACGGCCCCTCGCCGATCCGGCAGATCGCCAGACGCCCGATCGCGGAGGGATCGACGCCGGCCGCGGGGCGGAAAAACACCAGCGCGTGGCGCATGAGCTGCGCCGACGAGGTCGCGCGCACGGCGACCGTGCCTTCCGGCGCCGAGGCCGGGGCATCGACGTCCGCCTCGGGGCTGTCCGACAGGTGGATCTCGCCGTGTTCGTCGACCGTGCCGGCGAGACGGACGCGGCGGCCTGCGGGCGAGACGGGGAGGCCCGCCTGCCGGAGGACTTCTTCCACCGGCACGTTGAGGAAGCTCGCAATGAGAGATGCGTCGGTCAATTGCATGCGCCTGCGCCCCTTGAACATGTTGGTCACCTGCGCAGGGTCAACTCCCAACACCTGCGCCAGGGCGCGCTGAGACTTGTGCTGGTCCTTGAGCCGCGCTCGAAACCATTGTGCGTTCATGGGTCGAGAATCCAAGGGGTTTCGCGAAAAGTTACACGGGCTCACTCTATCAGACGTTGCAGAAAAGCCAACCCGGCAACGCGCTGATCCCCGCATAGCGCGACGCGCGCGTTGCCTTAATCCCAACATCTAGGGTATACATGCTGCGGTTTCCCAAGATGGAGATTCGCCATGGCGCAAAACCCCAAGCGGTCGCCGGTGCTCGACCGGCTGGTCGAACGGTTCGGGACGCTGGCCGAGGTCGGCCGAATCGTCGGGCGCGACAAATCGACCGTCTGCCGCTGGACGTCGGTGCCAGCGCAGCACCACCGCCGCCTGCTCGAGGAGGCGCGCGCGCGGCGCGTCGCGCTGAAGCACGCTGACCTGGTCGTGTGATGCCGGTCCGGCTCACGCGGTCGCGAGAGACCGGCGCGGTGTTCTGGCACCAGACCTGCGAGGAGCCGGGCTGCACGGCCCCTGCCCCGTTCGGGTTCGACTGCTACCCGACGAAGGGGCTGGCGCTGATCCTCGCCGGCAAGCGCGAGGAAGGATATCGGCGCCTCGGGCGCTGGTACTGCGGCGCGCACCGGCCCAACCGCCCCGCCCCTGCCCCGGCGCAGGAGGCGCTGTTCTGATGGCCGTCTACTACAACGAGATCGACCCCTATGCTGCCCAATGGCTCCGCAACCTCATCGAGGCCGGGCACATCGCGCCAGGCGAAGTCGACACCCGTTCAATTGTCGATGTTCGACCTGATGACTTGCGCGGGTTCACCCAGTGCCATTTCTTCGCCGGCCTCGGGGGCTGGTCCCATGCCGCCCGCCTCGCCGGCTGGCCCGACGACCAGCCCATCTGGACCGGGAGCTGCCCCTGCCAGCCGTTCTCGGCGGCGGGACAGCGAAAGGGCGTCGGCGACGACCGGCACTTGTGGCCCGTCTTCTTCGGTCTTATCGCAGCCGTCCGGCCTCGAGTCGTCATGGGCGAGCAGGTTGCGAGCAAGGACGGCCTCGCTTGGCTCGACACTGTTTACGCTGACTTGGAAGGAGCGGGTTACGCCGTCCGGGCGGCGGATCTGTGCGCTGCGGGCGTCGGCGCCCCGCACATTCGGCAGCGACTCTGGTTCATGGCCGACGCCATGCACGCAGGACGAGCCAAAGGGCGGGCCGTCGCAGGGCACGGATCGGCTGCCGGGGATGGCAGCGCAGGCGCACTGGCCCACCACCACCACCACGGACGCGAAGGCGAGCCGGGCGCTGGGCTACGGCGGCCAGAACTTCATGACGCTGACGGACGCGGCGCGGTCGGCTTGGGCGACACCGACCGCAAACGAGAAGATGCGAAGCGAGGATTTCCAGAAGGGACGGCAGCCAAACGCGCGCGAAGCCATTGGGCCGAGGTCGACTGGCTCCCCTGCCGCGACGGAAAATCCAGGCCAGTTGAACCCGGCACATTCCCGCTGGCTCATGGGATACCCGGCCGAGTGGGACGCCTGCGCGCCTACGGCAACGCAATCGTCCCGCAGGTCGCGGCCGAAGTAATTCGGGCCTATGCGGATTGCGAGGCCGGCCAATGACCCCGCGCGACTCCGACCCACTGATCGGCCTAGCGATCGCGCTGGCGGCGTCCGGCATTGGCTGGTCGCTGCTCATCGCCGCGGCGCTGGCCATGTGGGGCGGACCATGACCTTCGCCCTTCGCCCCTACCAGGCCGAGATCATCGACCGCGCGCGCGAGCAGTTGCGCCAAGTCGGCTCGGTACTGATCCAGGCCCCGACCGGCGCCGGAAAAACCGCACTGACCGCAGCCATGCTCGGGACCGCCGCGTCGCGCGGGCACCGGAGCTGGTTCGTTTGTCACCGCGCGGAGCTGGTCGAGCAGGCCGCGACGACGTTCCGCCAGGTCGGCATCGCCTACGGCATCATCGCCGCTGGCACGAAGCCGGACCCGCTGGCGCCCGTTCAGATCGCCAGCATCGACACGCTGAAAAACCGCCTCGACAAGGTCCAGCGCCCGGCGCTCTGCGTGTGGGACGAGTGCCACCACGTCGCCGCCGCCGGCTGGTCGCGCGTCATGGCGGCGTGCCCCGAGGCGAAGCACGTCGGCCTGACGGCGACGCCGTGGCGCCTCGACGGCACCGGGCTGGGCGCGCATTTCAAGCGCATGGTCCGCGGCCCGTCCGTCGCGTGGCTCATCGAGCAGGGCTACCTCTCGCCCTACCGCGCGTTCGCGCCCTCGAGCCCGGACCTGCACGGGCTCAAGACCCGCATGGGCGACTACGTCCAGGACGAGCTTGCCGAGGTCATGGGCAAGTCGGCGATCGTCGGCGACGCCATCTCGCACTACCGGCGGCTGGCCAGCGGCAAGCGCGCGGTCGCGTTCTGCGTCAGCGTCAAGCACTCGCAGCAGGTCGCCGCCCAGTTCCGCGGCGCGGGCTACGTTGCGCATCACCTCGACGGCTCGACGCCGCGCGAGGAGCGCCGCGCCGCGCTCCAGGCGTTCCGCGACGGGCACATCCAGGTCTTGTGCAACGTCGACCTGTTCGGCGAGGGCTTCGACCTGCCGGCGATCGAGGCCGCGATCCTGCTGCGCCCCACGAAGTCTCTGGCGCTGTACCTCCAGCAGGTCGGCCGCGCGCTGCGACCATACCCCGGCAAGACGGCGGCGATCATCCTCGACCACGCCGCCAACACGCGCACCCACGGGCTGCCGGACGACGACCGCGACTGGACGCTGGCCGATCGCGAGAAGTCCAAGCAGAAGGCGGACGAGGGGAGCGACGCGATCCGGCAGTGCCCAACCTGCTACACGGTCCACCGGCCGGCCCCGGCCTGCCCCACCTGCGGGCACGTCTACGCCGGCAAGCCGCGCCAGCTCGAGGAGATCGACGGCGAACTGCATGAGATCGACCCGGCCGCGATCCGCAAGGCGCGCGCGCAGGAGCAGGCCAGCGCCCGCACGCTCGACGAGCTGATCGCGCTGGCAAAGGCGCGCAACTACAAGAACCCGGCCGCATGGGCCGGCCACGTCTACACGGCGCGCATGGCGCGCGGGAGGGCGGCATGAAAGAGCGCAGCCTGATGCACCGCCTGATGCTGGCGGTCGCCGGCCGGGCCACGGTCTGGCGCAACAACTCCGGCGTCGCGACGTACCCTGACGGCAGCGTCGTGCGCTACGGCGTCGCCAACCCCGGCGGCAGCGACCTGATCGGGCTGCGCTCGGTGACGGTCACGCCCGAGATGGTCGGCAAGCGTGTCGCCGTCTTCGTGGCGATCGAGGTCAAGGTTCCGACCGGCAAGGTCAGCAAGGACCAGGCGCACTTCCTCGACTTCGTCCGCCGCGCTGGCGGCATCGCCATCCTGGCGCGGTCCGAGGACGACCTCGCGCCGCTTTCCTGACGTACCAGAAAATCCCAAGATTGCGCTTGACGGCTCGAAAGTGTGTTGTCATAAACCCAACACCGGCCGACGACGTGGCCGCAACCAAGGGAGCCCGACGATGGACCGTTTCCCCGGCACCAGCATCGCCGACGACCGCGCCGCCGAGGCGGCTGACGAGTGCCCGTACCTGCTCGCACTCGAGCGCATCGAGGCCGCTCGCAACAAGGCGGCCGAGCGCATCCTCGCCGCCGTGCGCGAGCTTGTTGAGACGACGCGCAACGAACACGACAAAGTGACGACCGGCATTGCGATCTGCGACAACTACTTCAACTTCTCCGTCGACTGCATCAACGAGCAGCTCGACGAGCTGATTTTCAACGCCCGCAACCAGATCGACCAAGCCAAGGGAGAATAACCATGCCCAAGATCATCAACCCCGCGAGCCGCGAAGACTGGCTCGCCCTGCGCCGCGAGGACGTCACCTCGACGCAGTCCGCCGCGCTGTTCGGGCTTAGCCCGTACTGCACCGAGTACGAGCTGTACCAGCAGAAGCTGGGCGCGCTCACCGACGAGATCCAGGCCAACGAGCGCATGACCTGGGGCACGCGCCTCCAGGACGCCGTCGCGCTCGGCGTCGCGCAGGACATGGGCCTGCGCGTCCGCCGCATCAACACCTACTGGCGGCACAGTGAAGAGCCGCGCATGGGTGCCAGCTTCGACTTCGAGGTCATCGACCACGCTGACGGCCCCGGCATCATGGAAATCAAGTGCGTCGATTACGGCGTCTTCAAGGACACCTGGTCGGATGACGAGGCGCCGTCTCACATCGAAGTCCAAGTGCAACACCAGCTCGAGGTCGCGAACCGCGGCTGGGCGCTGATCGTGGCGCTGGTCGGCGGCAACACCGTGAAGACCCTCCGCGTCGAGCGCGACCGCGAGGTCGGTGCCGGCTTGCGCAAAGCGATCGCCGCCTTCTGGGCGCGCGTCGACGCCAAGTCGCCGCCGTCGCCCGACTACGCCCGCGACGCCGACGCGATCAAGCGCCTGCACAGCAACGGCAGCGGCGAGGTCAAGGTCGCCAAGGGCGACAACTACCTGCACAGCCTCGCCCTCGCCTACAACGCCGCCGCGCGCATGGAGAAGGACGCCGAAGCCCGCAAGGACGCCGCGCGCGCCGAAATCCTGACGCTGATCGGCAACGCCAGCAAGGTGATCGGCAACGGCTGGACCCTGTCCTGCGGCGAGATCAAGGGCTCGCCCGGCACCCTCGTCGTCCCCGAGATGATCGGCACCTACGTCGGCGCGCGCGCCGGCTACCGCAACTTCCGCCTCAATCTCAATGTGAAGGAGTAAACCTACCATGTCGAAGAGCACCGCCCTCGTCGAGATCCGCTCGACGCTCGCCACCATGGCACCGGAATTCAGGTCCGCCCTGCCCGCGCACATCACGCCGGAGCGGTTCATCCGCACCGCGCAGACGGCGCTCAACATGAACCCCGACATCGTCGACTGCGATCGGCGGTCGATCTACGGCGCGGTGATGAAGGCCGCGCAAGACGGGTTGGTGTTGGACGGCCGCGAGGCCGCGCTGGTCCGGTTCCGCAGCAAGGCGGGCGACCAGTGCCAGTATATGCCGATGGTCGCTGGCATCCTCAAGAAGGCCCGCAACAGCGGCGAGATCAGCACGATCAGCGCGCATGTCGTCTACAGCAACGACACCTTCAACTACACGCTGGGCGACGACGAGAAGATCGAGCACAAGCCCTGCCTGACCGGGGAGCGCGGCAAGCCAATGCTGGTCTACGCCGTCGCGACCTTCAAGGACGGCGGCAAGCAGCGCGCCATCATGACGGTCGCCGAAATCGAGCGCGTGCGCGCCGTCAGCCGGGCCAAGGACGGCGGCCCGTGGGTGCAATGGTGGGACGAGATGGCGAAGAAGACCGTCATCCGGCGCCTGGCCAAGTACCTGCCCAGCGCCGCCGACCGCGACGAGGACGAGGTGCAGCGCGTCGTCGAGCGCGACGACGAGCTCTACCAGCCCGCCGAGCCGGAGCCCGAGGTCCAGCCCGAGCCGGCGGCCCAGCCGGCCAAGCGCCGGACCCGCGCGTCGACGATCATCGAGGCCAAGGCCAACGAGGTCGCCCCGCTCCCGATCGACGAGCCGCCGCCGCCGGCCTCGCCGGACGACTACGGCACCGACACGACGTCGGCCAGCTCGCGCGGGGAGGATCTGATCTGATGCGTGCATGGTTTCAGTCGGAGGCGGCCCAGCGCCGCCTCCACCTGGCCGGCGACGCGCTCGCTTGCGTGCTGGCATCGGTGTTCTTCTACGCCCTTCTGGTGGCCTTCACATGACCACCGATCCTCTCCCCCGGCTGGCCCGCCTCGCGGGCTGGTGGCGCGGCGCGGCCAGCATCCGCGTCGCCGAGGCAGCGGAGCACCCGTCGCAAAGCGACGCGCGGCGGCGCCACCTCATGCTCGCCGCGCAGTACGAGCGCAAAGCGGCGGAACTGGAGGCCCAGTCATGAGCGACGTCTACAAGGAGTTCGAGGTCGATTTCTTGCGTACTCGATATGCAGGCCCAACCGCAGCGGAGATGAAAATGGCGCAGGCGATCACCCGACTCCGCGCCCGCGTCGAGGTGCTGGAGCAGCACCTGCGCGACGCAGTGTCTGTCGCCGACATGGCAATGTCGGACGCTAACGGGTGCGATTGCCGTACCGAAAGGAAATGGGATCGGGAAGCAGAGTTAGAGGTGTTTCGAGCCGCGCTTAAGGAGGCCCAGCCATGAACGACGAGATCACGAGAGTTGCGCGGGCCATAGCCGAGCGGGCCTTGATCAGTTCTCGCCATCCCTGGCCAGCGCCGGATCATCCAGACTGGCTCGATCTGGCTTGTGCGGCCATCGACGCCATGACCAGTCCAAACCACCCTCCCGTCGTGGTGCCCGACGACATCGTTGCGCGGGTCGATGCGCTGATCCGGATGGATTCAGTCGGGACGCCGCTTGCGCGGGCGATGCGAGAGGTGTGCGTCCGGCTGCTGCTCGACGCCCGCCTGGAAATCCTGTCGCTGCGCTCGCAGCTCGACGCTACCTACGTCGCAATGCGTGTCAGGATGCTGGAGGATGCGCTGGCCGACGAGCGGGAAACCAGAGCGCGGCTGGCCGAGGCCAACCAGCGGCTTCAAGACCGCCTTGTGGTCCTGGAGCGGGTGCATGAGGCTGCGCGCCGGCTCGCCGACCCCTTCTGGAGATTGCAGGGGGCGTTGTTCGAGGCCGCGCGGCAGGCCGTACCGGAGGCCCAGCCATGACCATCCTGAAAAGCGGATCCCTGTCGACCGCGGTCTCGCAGTTCGTCGAGGAGCAGCCGGACCGGACCGCAACCACAGAGCAGATCCTCGCTCAGTTCGCCGGCCTCGCGAAGCCACAGCAGATCCGATCCGCGATCCAGACGGGTGTCCGCAACAGGTGGCTAAATCCACTCGTTCGCGGCAGCGTCTACGCTCGCACCGAGCGGCCGACGCGATATTTCGTTAGCCCAGAGGTCATGGAGTACCGAAGCGGCGCGTCCGAGTATCCCGACTACGACGCGGCCACGCGAGCATGGAATGCCGCCACGGCATCGTGCATCGACCGCTACGAGGACGACCCGCGCAGCGTCAACGCCCCGCGCGTTGTTGGCCGCCTCTCCCAAACCCAACCCGTGCGATCGATCACCGGGTGCGCAGCGGCCATGTGCGCGGATACGCGGTGATGGACCCCGCGCACGCAGACCGGCTCGCTCGAGCCCACTACGAGCGCCACGCGCCCGGCCGCTGGGGCCGGTATGAGGACTATCCAGGGCGCGCGCTGCTGGTCAAGGACGCGCAGGTCTGGCTCCAAGCCTGCCGGGACGCAGGCCTCACCCTAGTAGAAGCGGAGGATGGACGATGACCCCACCCCTCGACAAGATCGCCGAGGCCCTATGGCGGCACGCCGACAAGGCCGCCGCGCGGCTAGACTGGCTGGAAGCGCCGCCCAAAGACCGCGCGCGCTGGACCGCCGCAGCAAAGGCGGTCCTCGCAACGATCGGCGACGACCCCGCCGCCAAGCTGCGCGAGAGCAACGCGCAGCTCAAGGCTGAGCTGTTCTCGGTCTATCGCGACATCGAGCAGATGATGTCGGACCGGGTCAACGCGCTCTACGCTGCGGCGCGCGAGATGAAGGAGGACACGCGCTCGCAGCGTCACCTCAACCAGCGCGCGGAGGAGCTCGGTCGGGCGATGGGGATGGTGCGCTCCATGCGTCGGCCCCCCCGGCCGTGACGCTGATCATCCCGCCAGGCGTCCGCATTACCGACCCCTGCTATTACTGCGACCGGGCGCTCGAGGAGGTCCGGCGCCTCGGTTGCGGCAGCCAGCAATTCTCCCAGGACACCGTCGACCGCCTCTGCTGGGTGCTCGACTACAGTCGGAAGCGACCATCATGATGACCCCCACCTTGCTGCGCGAAGGCGACGCCGCCGCATACCTTGGCCTGTCCCGCATGAGCCTGCGGCGCCACGGCCCGAAACCCATCAAGATCGGCCGGCTGGCGCGCTGGCCGGTCGCAGCCCTCGACGCATGGCTTGCGTCGCGGATCAGCGCCGCGCATCGTGTCAGCGCGGACCAGGCCACGGAGCAAGCGGTCAATGCCATCAGAAAAGCGCGTAACGCGGCGGCTCGCTGACGGGACCGTCAAGACCTACACCTACTCCAGCGCCCCGCGGCAGGACGCCGTCTGGACCCTAGGCCGGGTGATCTCCAGCTACCGCCGGTCCGCCCGATTTGCCGGGCTGGCCCCCGCGACAAAAACCGCCTATCTGCACTACCTTGAGCACCTGCGCCCGCTCGCCGAGGTGCCCATCGCCGAGATCAAGCGCCGTCATATCCGCGCGATCCGCGACGAGCTGGCCGTCGCCACGCCTGCGGTCGCGAACGCCGTCGCCAAGCTGGCCCGCACGATCCTCGCCTTCGCGGTCGAGGACGACCTGCTGGAATACAACGTCCTGATCGGCTTCAAGAACCTGCCCGGCGGGGAGCGCCGCGCCTGGACCGAGGCGCAGGTCGCCGCGATCGGCAAGCTGCCGGAGAACCTGCGCCGCGCCGCGGTGCTCGGCCTCTACACCGGCCAGCGAATCGGCGACTGCGCCGGCATGACATGGTCGGCCTACGACGGCCAGGGCATCGAGGTCGTGCAGCAGAAGACCGGCGCCAGGCTATGGGTGCCGGCGCACGCTGCCCTGCGCGCTGAGCTTGACGCCTGGCCGCGCGCCGCCGTCACCATGCTGGCCACGATCCACGGTCGCCCGTGGCGGTCCGGCCGCGTCCTGTCCACCCGCTTCGCCATGGCCGCCGGCCAGATCCCGGCCCTGCGCGGCGTGACGTTTCACGGGCTGCGCAAGACCGCTGCCGCCCGCCTCGCCGAGGCTGGATGCTCGACGCATGAGATCGCCGCGATCACCGGGCACAGAACCCTCGCCATGATCGAGCTCTACACCCGCGACGCCGACCAGAAGCGGCGCGCGACGGCGGCGATCTTTCGCCTGGAAAACGCCGGGAAAACGGAGCGTAAGTAGCTGATGCCGCAGCCGTTTAGAGTTTCCACCTGTTAAGCGGATCGGCAGCAATCGCAAGGGGTTGTGCGTTGGGATTGTCCCAATTTCGCCCAGCCCGTTCCGCCCCTGTTCACTTCGCGGCGACGCCTTTCAACTTCTCATACGTTCGCAGTCCGCCCAGGCCCAGCATGGCGAACATCAACTCCCACAGGTTGCTGTCGAGGACCGGCGGCTTGGCCAGCGGCTTGCCGATGATGAAGGCCAGCCACATCCCGATCGGCACCAGCAGGTAGGTGTACGCCACCGCCGCCGCGCAGACCCAGCCGATCGCCGGCCGCCATCCGCCGACGAACACGGACCCGCTCGCCGCCTCGGCCTTGTTGACCTCGAGCTGCGCCGCGTCGCTCGCCATCAGCGCGTCGCGCAACTCGGCCTCGGCCTTCGCCCGCGCCGCCGGGTCCGGGATGAATTTGTCGAGAACCTTGAGGCCGGCCGCGACCGCCTCGCCTACGCCGAACGCCATGTCACGCCTCCACCAGCTCGAAATGCGGCAGGTCCACAAACCGCTCGTCGCGGTCGCCGTCCGCTCGGGTCTTGCCGTCGCGATCCCAGTCGCCGCCCCAGCGGATGGCGACGCCCTGCGCCGCCGCCGCCGCCAGCACGGCTCGGGCCACGGCGACGAACGCAGCGGTGTCGGCCCAGTCGATCCGCCCGCCCTTGAGCGGCGCCAGATCGACCGCCAGCGACGGCATGGAGTTGTGCCTCGACCGAGGCCACGGCGTCTTCGACAGGCCGCGCCGGACCACGTCGTCCTGCTCGGCCCGCGACCGATGGCCGCACACGACCATGATCGGCATCTGCGCCGCGACCGCCTCGACCACCGCGCGCAGCCGCGCGTCGACCGTGGCGAGGCGCTCGACGCTGACCTTGCCCAGCCCCGTCATCGTCCCGGCACCATGGCCAGGACGTGCTGCCAAAGCCACGCGAGCCCGGCTAGGATCGTGACAATCGCGCCGCCGATCTTGACCGACAGCCACCAGGCGCCCTTGCCCATGTTCGCCGCGGCGACCAGGCTGCCCAGCTTCTCGTCGATGTTCTCGAGGCGCGACTTCATGTTGGCCATCTCGGCCTTGAGCGCGCCGATCTCGGCCGCATGGGCCAGCATCGCATGGTCGATCGCGGCCTGCGGCCCTGGTTGGTACAGCTCGCGCATCAGGCCTTGACCTCCGTGATGACAATGGACGAGCACAGCACTCCGCCCAGACCTCGCGTCCCGGCGTTGCCGTTGAATGTCGTGGTCCCCGCCCCACTCGCTCCGCCGCGCACCCGGAACGTGGTCGCGCTAAGCGATACGGCCGTCGTCTGGAACCGGAACGAGACCGTCACCGGAGAGTTGGCCGCCGGGGATAACTGGGTGCCGGCGGCGATCGCAGACGTCCCGGCGTCGCGGAACAGGAGCGCCGTCATCGCCGTCGTGCCGACAAACGACGTCGACAGGATGACCGACACGTCGACGATCAGGATGTTGCTGGCGCCCTTGGGCGTGATCGTCGCGGTCAGGTACTCGTTGCCGGCCGTGCTGGTCGGGACCGAGTCGGCGAACGAGATCGTCCCCGTCCCCGTAGCGACCGCCCCTGTGATCGCAGAGACGACCTGCACCACCACCCCGGCCGCGACGGCCGATTGCCCCACGCTGTTTGCCGGCACCGTCAGCGTGCGCCCGCTCATATCGAACGGCTCGGCCATCATGGCCGGGTTGACGAACGTCGTCATGGCGCGAAATCCTCCAGGAGGTTGAGCGCGTCGCGGAACGAGATGCCGAGGCGGTACTTTGTGGCCAGCAGCGCCGAGCAGGTGTCCAGCGCGGCCGGGTCAAGCCGGAGCTGCGCGCGGAACGCCTCGACCTCGTAGCGCAGCCGCCAGCGGCGCGAGAACAGGTAGCGGGGATAGAACCGGATCGGCGCCTCGCGCCATTGCCGGACGTGATCAAGCTCATGGGCTAGCAGGCCAGCGTCGTTCCGCGCCGATGGCCGGATCTGGACGATCGGCCCGAGGGTCCGGCCGTCAGCCCAGGCGGGCAGCAGGAAGTCGGAGTAGACGACGCGGGCCATCAGAACAGGTCGTTCCAGGTGCTGCCGTTCCAGCAGCGCAGCTTGTTCGTGCCACTGTCGTAGTAGACATCCCCGGCCAGCGGCGAGGCTGGCGCGCTGGCCATGGGGACGAAGCGCCACTGTCCGCCGGAGCGCAGAACGACGTTGAGCGCGCTGCCCGAGCCGATACCCCATCCCAATTCCATCGGCACGGAGCCCGTACTCGGGGCCGCCGTGGCGCGAGCGGCGAACAGCGCCCCCCGCACGAAATTAGACCCGTCGTGGCCGTACCACTCTCGCGTCTCAAACCCAGTAAGGCCCCCGCTCGCGGCCGGCGATGTCGGAGTTCCACCTGCGGTGTACGCGCGGCCAAGGTTGCCGAATACGTTCTGCGACGCTCCGTAATAGGAATACTGGTTGATGGCCGACACCGCGCCGCTACCAGATCCAACCCCCTGCACGTTGAGCGCGCCGCCGTTCGCCCGCACTTCTGACGTGCCCGCCACCGTCGCGGAAATCGGCACATAGGTGCCGGCACCCGCCGCGGTGATCCACCGCACGATGATGAGCTGCCCATTGGGCGGGGCAGCGGTGAAGGTCAGGACGTTGCCTGCGAGCGAATAGTCCGAGACCGCCGACTGGACGATCCCGCCGATCGAGACCGTGATCGCGTTCGCCGATGCCGGCGCGTTCTGGAGCGTGAACGAAACGGCCACGCCGTTGCCGGTGAACTCCTGCACGTTGACGAACGCCGTCGCGGTCACGCTGGCCAGCCCGGCCACGTCCGTCACGCCCGGAGCCCCGGTCGCGTCGAACACCAGCACCTTGTTCGCGCGGATCGCCGACGACGGCAGCGTCGCTTCAAGCGCCGCGTCGGACACCGGGAACGAAAGTGACCGCTCGAGCTCCTCGTCGACCTGCTGCACCTGCATCGTCAGTCGGTCGAACGCCCGCTCATGGACCTCGGGGTAGAAGCCCCCCTGGTTGCGCAGGTCCGTTTCCTGCGTCAGCGGGACCAACCGCACGATCGTCAGCGTCTGGCCCGAGGCCGGGGCGCTCACCATCGTGACGTTGCCGCCCGCGTCTGACCCCACCCCGCTCACGGTGTAGTGCGTCGACAGCGTTTGCACGGTCTCGATGCCGCTCGACGACCGCAGGACCACCTGGAGGTCGGACGCCGCGAACACCTTGAACCCGTAGGCGAAGACGGTCTGCGTTCCGTTCCCGGTGTACGGCCCCGACCTGGATACTGCGCTCGCGACAGTCATCGTGAGATCCCCTTGCGGTTACGCCAATCTATCCCGAATGCCTTGGGATTTCCACAAGCATCCGGTCAACGAAACTTGTCCGGGTCGCGGGTGACGAACATCTCGAACGGCGTGATGTCGGCGCCCTCGGCCCACAGGTAGATGCCCTCGGCCGTGATCCAGGCTTGCCGGCTTGGCAGGTGCAGGACCGGCCCCGCCGTGTCCACCGCCGCCTTGACCAGCCCGCGGTCGGCCTCGCCCTGCCCGATCTGCTTGCCCAGCCGGACGAGGCTCTCGACCGCCGACCCGACCGGCGAGCCGGCGTAGCCGAAATTGGAACCCAGCGCGTTGACCACGTCGCGGACCCCAACGAAGCCGCTGAGCGCGTATTTCAGCGTCGTCGCCGCCATCCACTTCGCCCAGCCCTCCGGCTCCTCGTCGTCCTCCGGGCCGCGCCCCATCATCAGCTCGGACGCGATCGCCGGCAGGAACGTCAGCAGCGCCATGTTGGCCACGAACTTTGGCATGTCGGCCGGCCGACGCACGCCGCGCGCCTGGTCGACCATCATGTTGTAGCTGGCCGAAAAGAACGAATAGAACGCGGTGAACATCTTCATGCGCGGGTCGCCGCGCTGGATCTGCGCCAGATCCTTCTGGAGCCCCGAGGACTGCGTCGTGCGCACGGTCTGGTCCGCGTAGTCGATCGCCTTGGCCTCGTCCCCGTCGAACTGTTCCATGCCGACCTCGTAGGCGGCCAGCCACGTCGGCACTGCGACGCCCATGTCCATCATGCCGGTCAGGTAGAAGAACGACCGCTTGACCGCGTCAATCTTGCCTTCCGGCCCAAGCTGCCGCAGCGTGTCGCGGATGTCCCGGTCGAGGCTCTTGGCGCGCGTGCGCATTTCGACCGACCGCTCATAGACGAAGGCGACCTTCTGCTTCATCCCCTGCGGGGCGCCGTAGAAGCTGGCGACATGCTTGGCCAGCACGCCCTTGGGCAGCGCCGCCGCCGACGAGAAGAAGCCGGTCGGCTGGACCATCGCCGTCGTGAGCTTCCAGCCCATCGCCGAGATCGACATGCCCGACCGCAGGTGCTGCACCACCTTGTCGAACGGGCTCAGGGCCGGAACGTCACCAGCCGCAATGTCGCGCACCCATTCCTTCATGACGCGATGGAACTGCGGCCCCTTGACGTCGAGGATCGCGCCCCTGACCTCGGGGTGGTCCAGCAGGCGGGCAACGTCGAGGATCGCCTCGCGGTGGCTGATGTCGTGGATCAGCTCGGCGACGTGCTCGAACAGCACGTCGAGCTCGAGGCGCACCGGCATGCCGCCGGAGCCCACGCGCTCGATCGCCGCGCCCGTCCGCGTCGAGGCCTTGGCCACGGCGCCGCTCATGAGCTGCTGCGCCAGTTTGTCGACCTGGTGCGAGTAGGCCCGCTCGCTCATGTCCGGGTCGTACTTCAGCGGGTAATAGCCGCCCTTGAACTCGCCGAACGGCGTCGCGACCGCCGCCGCGTCCACCTTGACCGGCACCACGCCCTTGACCTTCTTCTCAAGCGCGGCCAGCGCCGGCCAGAACGTGTCGATGTAGTCCCAGACCGACTGAACGAATTGCCAGTCCGCCTCGGTCATCGACCGCGCGAACACCGCGTCGACCTGCGCGTCCGACCACTTGAAGCCCTTGCGGATGGCCTCGCGGTTGCCCTCGTTGCCCCAGTTCAAGGCCAGCGAGATCACCGTCGCCTTGCTCAGCGGCTGACCGATCTCGGGATGGTAGGTCGTGCGCGTGCGCCACGTCCGGCGCCCGTCCTCGGGGAACCGCTCGAACAGCTCCTTGATCTTGGCCGTGGCCTCGATCGACATGCGCGTCTCGTCGTTCTGCGCGTCCTGCAAGGGCTTGAACAGCGCCTGCCACACCGGCCCCAGCGGCGCGAAGCCGTCCATCTCCCGCACCAGGTTCTCGATCTTGCGGTGCGAGGCGAAGAACTGGTTCTTGAACCGCTCGAGCCCGTAGCCGACGCCCTTCTCGATTGCGTCGCGCGAGCGCCGCGCCTTGACCTTGAGGTTGTCGAGGATCGTCTCGGCGACCAGCGCCGCCGTCCGGTTGAGGTCGCGCTCGGCCTTGTTGCGCAGGAGCCGCGTCTTCGTCCGGCCGACCGCGACGATGTTCTCGACCGTGTCGCGCAGCGCGATGAACTCCTCGAGCGTCAGGTCGCGGTAGTGCGTCGTGCCATCCGCCGCCAGGATCTCCGGCGCGATCTCCAGCCTCGCCTGCTCGTCCTCGGCCAGCGCGGCCTTCCACCGCTCGATCTGCCGCAGCTCAAGCACCGCCCGCCGGCGGTCCGACATCTCGGAGCCGAACTGGTACGCCTCAAGGATCGCCCGCGCGCGCTGGAGGTAGTCCCAGTCGATCGCGCCCGGCTTCTTCGACAAATACTTGCGGAACCGCTCGATCGCCGTCTCGATCTCCTTGCGGGCCTCGGTCGAGCGCCTGACCATGTGCGCCGCGATGATGCGCTGGCGTTGGTGCCAGGCTGCCGCCGCCCACTCGCGCCCGGCGACCGCGTCGACCACGGCCTTCGCCGCGGCCTTCTCGGCCCGCCGCCACCGCTGCGTGTCCATGATCTCGCGGACCTGCGTCGTCGCATTCAACTGGTCGACGGCCCGCTCGATCGCCTCGCGGTCGACCGACAGAGCGTCGACGGCGATGCGCCGGGCCGCCGCCTGGTCGCCGCGCATGTCCTTGGCCGCCTTGGCCGTCGCCTGCACGCGCGCCCGCCCCAGCGCCGCGTCCGCGCGCCCCTGCGGCCCCGCGCCGGGCGACATGCGCACCGCCTCGGATTCCTGCTGCGTCACGTCGGCGTCGGTCACGTCGGCCGCGCTCGGCGCCTTCTGGCCGGCCAGCGTCCGCCGGACCGCCGCGTCGACCATCTGGCCCGCGCCCAGCCGCTTCAGCGCCCGGAACTCGGCCTCCAGAACCCGCATCTGCCCGTCGCCGTGCAGCGCCGCGATCGACGCCTCGTAGGCCCGGCCGTCCGTCCGCGCGTCGGGGAACTGCGCGCGCAACTGAGCCTGCGTCCGGCGCTCGATCTCCTGCTCGATCGGCGGCGCGGCCAGCATGGCCTGCACCAGCTCGTCGCCAGAGGTGAACCCAAACATGGACGCGACCATGTCCGCCGGCACGCCCTCGTCGGCCGTCACGCCCCGCGGCAGACGCTTGGTCACGCGCGCGCCGTAGGCGTCCTTGAGCAGGCCGCGCGCCAGCTTGACCGGCGCGTCGACCGTCGAGCCGTCCGGCAGCCGCCCGGCCGTCAGGAACGCAATGGCCTGATGCACCGGCTCGGCCCGGACCTGCGCCTCGACCTCGTTGGCGATCGCCTCGCGCGCCTCGCGATACTGCTCCGTCTGCTCGCGTTCAGCGTCGCGCTGGAGCGCCTCGGCGACCTCGGTTTCGGCCTCGAGCCGCGCGCGCGCCGCCAGGTCCGCGTAGGCCCTGAACTCGGCCTCGGTCATGCCGGCGGCCTGCGCCGTCGAGAACAGCGCGTCGAGCCCGTACTCGCGCCGCGCCGCGGCGATCTCTTCGTCGCTCGCGATCAGGCGGTCGAACACGCCCCGGATCTCGTCGTTGATCGGCACCCGCAGCTCGGTCAGCGTCTTGTAGATGCGGGTCAGCCACGCCTTGAACCGCTGGAAGACCGAGGCAAGATCCTGCGCCGGCGCCTTGCCCTCGCGGAAGTACGCCTCGCCCGTGCGCGCCCAGGTCTCATGCGCCTCGACCGGGATCTCGGCCACGTCCGGGGCAATCCCGAGATAGGCCGCCGTCCGCTCCCAGTCCGCGACAATCTCGGCCGGCGCGTCGGGGCGCTGGGCGTCGGCGCGCAGCTCCTCGAGCCAGCCGTGGCTCAGCTCATGCAGGAAAGTCGAGAGGTCGGCCTTCTCGGTCAGCGTGATGATCGACCGCCCGCCGGGAAGCAGGCGGATGGAGCCGCGGGGCATGGAGCCTTCGCGCTGATTGAAATCTTGCTTCTTCGCAGCTCGCGCCTTGGCAATTACATCAGACAAGGCAGCGCCAAGACGGTCGCCAAAAGTGGGATCTACATATTCGTCCCACTCGTCCTGAAAGTTTACAGGCACAAACGTCTTTTCTTTGCCCAGCTCTATCGTGGCCCAAAGATTATCAATCGTTACATATATGTCCGAAAACGCGCCGCTCAGCTTGTTTTTGGGCCTGTGATTTGAAACGCGAAGCAAAAGATTGTCGGGCGTCTTTAAATAAACGCTGGAAAATCCATCCTCGGACACAACGAACCCATCGTGCCGATTAGACCGAATGTATTTTTTGCCGCGCGCGTCAATTTTTGCGCCGATAAAGTCGGCGATGTTTTGTTGCAGTTCTTCAAAAGCCTTTGGGTCATCGTATGTGCGGTTTCCAACCATGTCGGCTGGAACTTGCAATGTCGCGCCCGGCGCGCGCGCGTCGCCCTGCTCCAGCGTGTCGCCGCGCTCGACAGCCGCAGCCATCCGGCCACGCATCTCGGCCACCTGCTGGGACCGGTTCAGGACCGCAAGGATCTCCTCCGCGACAGCGTCCTGATCGGCGTCGATCTGTCCGTCCAGCCACAACAGTGCGCGGTCCAGCATGCGCGCGCGATAGTCCGCGCGCTCGCCCTCGCTCAGCTTGTCCAGCACTTTGCGCGCGGCGGCGGGATCGAACTCGCCGTCGCGGATCCCGTCGATGTCATCCGCAAGGTCAGCGAGCTGCGCCTCGACAGTCGCGAGCGGGCCGCGGTCCTGGCGTGCGGGCTGCTCCAGCGTCCGCCCCTCGCCCGCCGTCTCCAGCAGCGGCGCGATCAGCGAGCGCGTCACGTTGCCCTCGATGCCGTTGCCCAGCACCGTCTTCGCCAGCGTCGCCGAGTCCGGCACGGGGTATGTGTCGGGCAGGCCCATCAGCCGGGCCATCATGCGCGGCGTGACGACCTTCACCCGGCCGTCCGGCAGGATGATCCGCGGCTTCTCGTTCGCCGCCTTGAGCGTCGGCGCCGCGCCGCCGGCGTTCGCCGCAGACCAGCTACCCCGGAACCCGGACCCGCCCATGGTGATGATCGGCTGGCCCGCGTCGAGGCGCCCCTTCGCGATCATGTCGTCGAGGCGCTGGCGCTCGACCGGCGGGATCGTCCCGTCCGGCGCGTCCTCGATCAGGTCGGACAGCGCCTCGTACCAGTCGCTCGGCCCCACCTTCTCCGGCAGCGGCGGCAACTCGCCGTCACGCACCGCGCGCAACAGCATGCGCTTGCGCGTCTGCGCCGCGCCGTAGTCTGCCGCGTCGTGGATGACGATGTCCCAGGTGTACCCGGCCGCGTTGAGCGCGTCGGTGATCTCCTTGAACAGCGCCGTCTCGGCGTACTGCGGCACGTTCTCGATCGTGACGACCGGCGGCTTGGCCACCGTGATCGCGCGCGCCACGGCCTGCGCGCTGGCCCGGTCCAGCTCGTTTGCGCCGCGCAGCGTCTTGGCCGCGCTGAAGTTCTTGCAGACCGGGCTGGCGTGAAACAGCGTGACGTCCGCGTCCGCGATCTCCTGCGGGTCGACGTCGCCGACACCGCGCGTCACGAAGGCGGTGCCGAAGGCCGTGTTGGCGAACTCGTTGATCTCGGCGTCGTACTCAACCGCCATCGTGCTATCGACGGCGCCGATCGCGGCCTCGAGCGTTCGCGCGCCCGAGAACCAGGTGGCGATGCGCGGGCGTGCGGGCTGTTCTAGGGTTCGCCCCTCGCCGGCACGATTGGCGATCGCCTTCATCTCGCGGGCCTGCGCCCTGACGGCGCGGTCGTAGCTTCCTTCGCCCTTCAGCCTGACCCCATCTCGCAACGAGTGCCGGCCGGTGTGGGCCGGGTCGTAAACCATGAAGACGACGTCGGGCTCGCCGTTGTTGAACTTGGCGAATGCCGCCTTGTCCCATCCGGCAGGAGCCTGACTGTCATCCCACGTCAAACGGGCAACAGCGCGGAAGCCATGCGCGGCGTAGAACTCTGGGAGAATGGTCTCGAATGCGTCGAGCTTCCGACCGCCTGCGGCGACAGCCAGCTCCATGACCGCGCGGCCTGTGCCGCCACCGCCGAACACCGACACAATGTCGCCGTCCGGCTTGATCGCAACGCCGGCCTGGCCGTTCTCAGACAGAAACAGGCGCATGCCGGCATAGTCCGCCGGGTCATAGACAAAGACGGCGGCCCCAACGGCGCCCATCCGTTCTTTCGCGGCGGTAATTGCTGCCGCAAAAGCCTGCGCGTTCTTTTCGTCGCCAGGCGCCAGTTCAAAAAACGCCGGCGTCTCGACGCCATTTCGGTTGAAAACTTGCTTGAGGTAGCGCCCCGCCTCCCACCGCTCGACCGCGGTTACACCAAGGTCTGCCGGCTTTAGAAGCCGAACGCCTCTGCCATCTTTTCGGCCTCTTCCCTGGTAAGACCCGGATGGTTCCGCATTGCGACCGCGATCGGATCGGACGCGCCGGGTGGCAGCGTCTCCGACGAAGCGGCGCTTTTCTGAGCCAGCAAAGCCTCGAGCCGCTGGCGGCTGCCCGGCGCCGGCTTGTAGTCCGCCATCTCCAGGTCGTGCTGCTGCTGCGCGTCCATTTTTTTCCTCCTTGGTCAGCGCCGCCTTAATGCGACGCTCCGACACGCCTTGCGCGCGCGCGACTGCCGCGGCGGCGTTGGCGTAGTCCGGGGCCTCGTCGTCATCATACCCCCCGATGTCGACGGGCTCAACCTTGGTCTTCGCACTTCCTTTGCCGGCCTCGTCCGGCTTCTCGGCAAGAACGACATCTTCCTTTGCGGTCTCGTAGAGGCGCTTTTCCGCGTACCAGAGCAGCGCCTGCAAATCGCTCATGTTGAGCGACGCAAACTCCGGCCGCTTCTGCAACTCGGCCAGCGCAAGGCGAAACACCGCGCGGATCTTCTGGCGCTCGGCAGGCCCCGCGGGCTGCTCCTTCTGGCCGTCAAGTTGTTTCGCCAGGTTGTTGGCGGCGTTGCGAAGCCCTTTCCCGTAGCTGCTATCGGGCGCCGGGACGGCATCGTTTGCGTACTTGGTCGCCAGACCCTCGCTTTTCGTCTCGCCAGAGAACTTCGCCAGCCCCTCTTCGTAGGCAGCAACCCATGCCGATGCGGCGGCGCCGCCGTCATCGCCGACCCTGTCCATTATGGCGCGGAATTGAGGCGTCGCCGATCCCTTGCCAACAGCAAGCGCGACCTGGTCCAGGTCGGCGTCGGTCACGACTTCTGCGCCAGCCCCGGCGCGCGCCTCCAGCGCGGCAATCATGCGCTCGCGGTCAGCGCGGTTCACCTCAAGGTCTTGCCCCTTGGCGCCCTTCCTGGTGATCCTGCGCAGCTCGCGCGCAAACGCCTCAACGTCCAGCCCGCCCAGCGCAGCCCGTAGTCGTGTGCGCCCCCGCGATGCCGCCTCTTGGTCGACCTGGATCAGAGTGCCGGTCCAGCGCCCCCAGGACCGGACGAGCCATCGGTCCATGGTAAGCGCGTCGAAGAACCCATACAGGTTCGAGAAAAACCCGTTGCCGATCTTGGGCCCAATGATCGCGGCGCCGCGGACGGTCTCGGTCGAGAACTCGCCGGTCGGGCTCAGATCCTTGTCGATAGCCGTGATCTCGCTGACCGTGAAATCGGTCAGCATGAAGCGGCGCAGATTGTCGATGCCCCACAGCTTCTGCAAGCGGTTGAACAGTCCCAGCGAATTGTTGATCGCCGCCTGCGCGTTACCCGCCTCGATGTCTGTCGGCATCTCGCCCGGCGCGACGCTGTTCCCTTTCATCCTCCGGTAGACTTGCTCGGCAAGCTCGAAGTTCTTGTCGACCTTCAGCCCGTTGCTGGTTACCGCCAGCGCCCAAGTGAACCGGAACCGCGCGAGCTCGTCAGTCGCGATCTCGGGATGCACCAACGACATGACCGCCAGCGCCTGGCGCGTCTTGAGGTCGTACCATCCGACCGCGTTGGCGTTTGTCTTGAACGCCTCGATCGCGTCGCGCACAGCCATGCGCGTTAGGAACGCTATCGTCTCGGGCGAGTCTGAGGTCAGGTCGACGCCGGCGGCCTTGGCCGCATTCTGCACAGACTCCTGGAACGCCAACTTTAGGTCGCGCCCGGTAGCCCAGGCCTTGGACTTGCTGATCCGGGTCGCTTCGCCATCAAGCGCCGCGGCCTTCTCGACAGTCGCGGTCCTCTCTGCCCCCAAAGACACCTTTGGCTGCCCGTCCTGCGCGGCCTGGGCGGCCGGAGCTTGGCCACCCCCTGCCTGAGTAGCGGTCTGCCCAGAACCCTCGCCGGCGGGCAGATTATCGCCCTGCTCCAGCGTCCGCTCGCCGTCCGCGTTGACGTCCTGCCCCGCCGCATAGCGGTCCATGGCCTCGCGGACCTGCTCGCCCGTCACCGCCTTGACGTCGAGGCCCAGCGTGTTCAGCACCTCGTCGAGCTGCCCCATGGCGTCCAGGCGCTGCGCCAGCGCCTCGTTGCGGTTGCGCGGGGAATAGACCGGATTGCCGCGCAGCTCGGCCTCGATCGCCGACAGCAGGTCTTCCGGCGTCGCCCGATCGGGCAACTCGGGGAAGTAGCCTTCCTCCCAGGCCGCGCGCGCCGCCTCGTCCAGCGAGAGCTTCGAGGCCTCGGTCGCGTCGACCGTCCCCGGCGTGAGCTTCTCGCCAGCCGCCGCGTTGCGCGTCTCGACGACCAGCCGCCGCCGGCCCTTCTGGCCCCGGTGCCACTTGTCGGCGTCCATGCCCTTCAGCTCGCCGCCCGCGTCGATCAGGCCGCCGCGCTGCGAGAGGAACTCCAGCAGCGACGAGCCGAACGCGCGCCGCGACGTGATCTTCGCCGGCGAACGCAGGTCGTCGAGCGTCAGGTCGAGCTGGTCGATCTTGCCGCCCGTGAGCTGGCGGCGCACCAGCGGCCGGTTCTCGAGGTAGACGTCGACCGGGTCGAGCCCGAGGCGATCCGCGCGCGTGCGCACCCGCGCGGTCACCAGCGCCGCGTACTGCGTCGCCGCCACGTCGTCGAGCGCCGCCGCCTTGAGCTGGCCGAAGATATCGTCGTAGATCGTGCGGATCTGGTCCTGCTTGCTGACGACGTCGCCCAGTTCGTCGCGCATCCGGCCGAGTTGCTCCTCGACCTGCTCGGGCGTCCATTCCGCCGCCTCGCGCGCGGTGACACCGTCGTCGCTCAGCCGCACGTTCTCCGCCAGCGTGTCGAAGGCCGGCGTGCCGACGAAGGCGTTGACGAAGGTCGACAGCGGCATGCGGACGTCAGCGCCCGTCTCCTGCGCCACCGCCACGTCGCGGGCCAGCCGCTCGACCTCTTCCGGCGACATGAACTGAGCGAGGTCGGGCTGTTCCTGGAACAGCGTCACCGCCGTCTGCGCGTCGATCTCGACCGCCTGGTCCGGCTTCATCAGGCCGGTGACGAAGGCGCGGAACTTGTCCGGGCTGCGCTCGCGCAGCTTGGACTGCTCGGCGAGCTGGTTGATCGTCTTGAGCTGCTCGGCCTGCTTCTCGGCCTTCTCTGAGGCCTGCCGCGCGCGCGCCGCCGCCTTGCCGCCGCTGGCCGTCAGGATGATCGACCGCACGATCGCGGCCGACGTCCCGGCCACCGTTGCCTCGTAGGTGAAGTCCTCGAAGATTTCCGCGTTGGGGTTGTAGAAGGCGTACTCGACCACGTTCTGGAGGATGCCCTCGACGACCTCCTGCGCGTACTCCGCGCCGAACCGCACCGACACGTCCGCCAGTTTCTTGAGGATGGACGAGCGGACGGATTCCGGCACCTTGCGCATCAGGATGTCGAGGCCGAACCGCTCGGTCAGCGCCGTCACCGCGGCGCCGGCGAAGATCGCCGCGTCGCCCTCGACCGTCCCCTTGGCCCCAACCTTTTCCTGCTTCTCAGCCTGCTGGTCAGCGCCCTGCCCCAGCAGCATCGGCAATCCCAGCATGCCTCGCGAAACGAGCATCGCGAATATCTGCGCGCCGAGCTGACCAATCCCTTCGCCGACATCTGTCGCCATGTTCTGCCGCTCGACGGGCGCGGCGATCTCAGCGCCTGCCCCCTTAGCTGCCCGCCCCGCATCGATCAGCAGCGTCGCTGGGTTGGGTCCGTAGTCGAACCAGAATGCGTCTGCGACGCGGTTCCCAAGCACCCCGCGCACCCCGCGGTCGATCATGCGGGCGCCGGCGTCGATCTGTTCGCCGAGGCCCTTGAGGCCCGCACCGGCGCCCTTCATTGCGCCAGCCGGCAACGATCGCACCACGTCCGCGACGCTGCGCAGCACGTCGATATCGTCGGACGCCACCGCCAGATTGGACGGGTCAGAGTAGAACGCCGCCATCGCCGGGTCTTCCGCGACCCGATCAAAGGCCTGCATGCGCACGCGGCGCTCGACCTCGTTCACGTTGCGTTCGACGACGCCCGCGGGGAGCCCCGTCTGCGCCGCCAGCGCCTGCGCGCGCGCGGCCTGATCGGGCTCGACGTCGCCCACCTTCTGCGCCGCCTGCCGGACCGCCTGCGCGTTCTGCTCGGCCAGCATCCGCTTCGCCTCGGCCTCGAGGTCCGCCGCGCTCGGCGCCTGACGCTGGCGCTCAAGGTCGGACTTGAGCCGCAGCGCCTCGGTCAGCAGGAGATCGCTCATCGACGGTTGGCTCGCTTGTGGAGGGTGGAGAGGTTCTCGGCCGTCACCGGCACGCCCGCCTGGCGCAGCGCGGCGACGTAGCTGTCGAGGGGCTGGACACGCAGGGTCTCGGGCGTCACCGGCAGCTCGAGCCGCTTGAGGGCCGCGACGGCGCCGTCGAGCTGCTCGACCGGCACGCCGGTCACCCGCGACAGGCGCGCGCGATCGACCGGGTCGGAGGTGAAGGCGCGCACGTCGAAGCGCGCCCGATCCTCTGCCGGCGCCGTCGCCATCTGGAACGCCGTCCGGTCGACGTCATTGCGCCACCAGCTTCCGGTCAGCACCTCGCCGTTGACGAGCAGCTCGTCGATCATCATGCGCATGTCCGCCGACGTCATGCGCTTGCCCTTGTTTTCGGCCTTCCAGCCGTCGATCCGGCCATCCAGCGCGCGGTTGAACGACGCGACCTTCGCCGCAGTCTTCTTGTCGCTTTCCTTTGGCGTCGGGTCGATCCCGGCCTCGCGCAGCGCGTCCGAGACCAGTTGCACCCTGTTGCGCTCGCCGCTCTTCTCGGCCGCCGCCGCGCGCCGATCCGCCGACTGCGTCATCGTCGCCTGCCGATCGACCTCCCGCTTCCAGTCGTTTTCCGACAGGCGCGTCCGGTACTCCGGCGCGAGCAGGTCGACCTCGACGAAATCGTCCGGGTCCATCAGCCGCAGCTTGGCGTAGACCTCGGGGTCTGTCTCGGTCTTGCCCCGGCGCGAGACGAACTGCTCGAGGCGCTCGCGCTCGATCGGTTCGCCGTCAAGGACCGCCAGCTCGGACGGCGAGAGCTGGTCGAGGGACTTGAGGCTGTAGACCTTCTCGCGGATGGCCCGCAGCGCGGCGTTGCGCTGGTCGTCCTCGGCCTGCCGGCGCTGGGCGAACTCGGCCTGCAACATGGCCTCGGCGCGCTCGACCACTTCCGGCGGCTGCCCCACCAGGCGCTGGCGCAGCTCGGCCTGCCGCTGCTGGAGCGATCCGCGCACGGTTCCCTCGGACGGCGCCGCCGTCCCAGATCCAGCCTTGGCCGTGATCTGATCCAGCACCTGCCCGACCGTCATGCCGGGCTGCATCATCTTCCCGTTCACCGCGAACGCCTGGTCGGCGATCCGATCCCCCGCGACCCGGCCGTAGACCTCGCGCGCGTCAGCGCCCCGATCCGCGGACAGAAACGCCCGCGCGCCCTCGATCCCGAGGAACCATGCGGTGTACTGCTCGCCTGGCGACAGCGCCCGACCGATGCGAGCGGTCGCATCCTGCTGGTAGGCGACCCAGACCTTGTCGAACGCCTCGCGGGTGCCGCGCGTACTCTCGTCGAGGCCGAGGCGCCTGGAGTATTCCTGCCACGTCTGGTCGGTGATGCCGCCGCCGCGCGCGGTCTGGCCCGGTGCTGGATTGCGCGCCTCGCCGCCCTCGACCCGCCAGATGCGATCGCGCAGGTCGCCCACCGCCACCGGCTCGCCGGGCTTGGGCATCACCGCCGCCACCGCCTCGCGCGCCGTCTGCTGCGTCACGCCCGCCTTGAGCGCGCGGTCGAGCGTCGCCTGCGTCGCCCCGTCCAGCTCGTCGCGGTGCTTCTCGAGGTACGCCTTCGCCGCCACCGGGTCCGTCTCGGCGATCCGGCCGATCACCGTCGCGCGGATCTGCGAGCGAACCGCCCGCCGGTTGAAGTCGATCACCTCGCGCGTCTGGCCCTGCCGCTGGCCCCAGAACACCGTGCCGCCGTCCGCTTCCTCGATCAGCCCCGCGATCTTGCGGTCGTCGTTGTAGGCCGCCGCCGCGTCCTGCTCGATGCCCTTGATGCGCGCCGTCCACGCCTCGCCCATCGCCGTCTGGCGCTCGCGCGCGACGTGCCGGGCCACCCCGTCGAGCGCCGCGTCGCGCCGGCGCAGGAGCATCTGCTGCATCAGCCGCTGCTGCTGCGGCGTCTCCATGCCCTCGACCGCGCGCTTGGCGTTGTCGTCCCACCACGCCCGCGCGTCATCGTAGGCGCCCATCGCGCTCGCGCCCTTGCGCGCGTAGATGCCGCGCTCGGGGTCCGAGAACGCCGCCCGCTCGCGGTCGGACCACGCCGCATAGGCAGACTCGACCTTGAGCGCGTCGTCCTCCTTCTGCATGACCTCGAACCGCTGCGCCATGCGGTCGGCCGCAGAGGCGAGCTGCTGGCCCGCCCGCGCCAGCGCCTCGCCGGAGCCGAAATCGGAGGGGGAGGCCTGCGCCCGCAGGAAGGGATTGGCGACGGCCTGGGGCATCACCCCCTGGCCCTGCACGACCGGGACGCGGGGCATCAGGTGGTCCTCGGCGCGTTCAGCCGCCGTTGCGTGTACCAGCGGTCAGCCACCGACGTCGCGCCCGACAGCAACGTCGACCCAGCGCCAAGGTAGGCCCCCGTCATCGCCGACGACGCCCGCCCCTGCTGGAGGCCCGCCTCGGCCCCGAAGTTCATACCCTGCACGCGGTAGCCGTAGGCCTCGCGCTCCGCGTTGTTGCGGATCGTCAGGGCGTCGAGCTCGCCGAACTGCGCCGTGTCGGCCAGGATGTCGGCCGGAGAGCCCTGATCGAGCTGCACGCCGCTGGCCGCCAGCGCCGCGCGCTGCGTGCCCGCGATCGCCCGCGTCCGCCGGCGCTGTTCCTCCTCGGCCACCTGCCCGCGCTTGACCGCGTCCTCGGCCTGCCGGTCGGCAATGATCTGGTTGTTCCGCGCGACCGCCGCGTTGTAGTCCGCCGCCGCCTGCGCCTGCTGGCCGGCCTGGATCTGCCCGTAGGCGCTTAGCGCCGTGCTGGCCACCCCCGCGATCGCCATCGAGATCATGTCGCACATCAGCGCCTCCCCAGCTCGAACGGGACGAAGAGCGCCCCGAGCGGCCCGTATGGCCGCGCCGGACCGAATTGAGCCCCCAGCCAGCGCAGCCACCGCAGCGAAGCCGCGTTGCGCGCGTCGACCAGGTTCGTCAGGACCGGGAAGCGTTCCAGCATGAGGCCGACCATGTCCTTGCTGCGAAGGAGAAAATCCCTTGGGATTATCGCAAGGGCGCGGGCACCAAGCAACCACGCAGATCCCCGCCCGCTCAGCTCAGACAACGGCGCCGCCCCGAACATGGCCGCCGGGCGTCCGTCCACCAGCCCCGTCCAGGCCACCGCCGACGCGGCGAGAGACCGCTCCAGGGCCAGCCGGGGCGTCGCCAGGCTCGAGGCCCAGACCTCGCGGCGGTCAGCCTCCCGCATGTCCGCGGCGATCGGCTCGACGTCCTCCGGCCGCGCCGGCCTGATTTCAGTGCTGGCCAAGGACCACCTCCGGGATCAATCCGACGATCGTCGCCGGCAGGGGATAGGACTGCCGGAAGAACAACTGCCCGCCCGTGCCCCAGTCGCCGGGGACCGACAGCCGATAGTCCCCCGTCAGAAGGCCGGTCGGCGTGTCGTAGGCCACCGGCCCCTGCTTGAGCTCGTAGAGGGTGCCCTCGCGCGGGCCCCCGGCAAGCCCGCGGGTGGCCTCCATGCGGATCGTGACGTAGGGGATCGCCTTCTTGCGCCCTTGCAGCTCGCCGGCGGCGTCGATGCGCAGCGTCTGCATGTCGCTGGTGTAGGGCAGCCCGACATGGATCCGGGACGCGGGCCGCGTCAGGCTCACCTGGCCGTTGGTCACCGTCGCGGTCGGCTGGACGTCGCCGTTCGCCAGGACCGCGACCTGCTGGCCCTCCAGATGGTGCAGGCCACCGACCACGCTGACCGCCCTGCGCAGCTTGCCCTGCTGCGCGAAAGCGTAGACCGGGGAGGAATTGACGTGAGCCGGCCACGCCGTCCCGTTGACAGGGACGCCCGTCACCGGATCGCCGATCGTGATGGTCGAGGTGTCGACGACCGACAGGACGCGCCAGCGGCCGTTTACCGGATGCGCCACCTCCCACTTGTCCGACGTCGCCGGGTAGGCCGGGTTGATGGCCAGCACGCCCGAGATGTCCACCAGGTCGCCGACCACGCACCCGTGCCCAGGCGCGACCGTCACCGTCGCCGTCGACAGCCGGCCGACAGACTGGACCCCGACAGGGTTGTCGAGAGACAGGCCGCAGTCGACGAAGAAACTGTCCTGGACGTCGAGGACCAGCCTCGAGGCCATGCGCTCGACGAAGACGCGCGACTGCCCGTTGATCGTGCGTCGCACGCAGAAGTACGCGACGTCCTCGCCGCCCTCCGAGATGACGGTCACCGACCGGAACTCGCCGGCCGTGTCGTGCCGGCACCACGCCCAGACCTCATGCTCACGCAGGTAGGTCAGCGACAGCAGCGCGCCGTCTTCCATGACGCACCAGATCAGCGAATACGGCGCCTGCGCATAGCCCCACTCCCTGATCGTTCGCCCCTCGAACAGGTGGCGCGACAGCAGCGTGAGGTCGTTTCCGGTGTAGTTGTCGACCTCGAACTGATAACCGAGGTCTCGCACGATCTGGCCGCGCTCCTGGATGTAGAGGACCATGGTGCCGACGACGATCGGCGCGATGTGCGACGACCCGCGCGCGGACTGCGCCTTCGCGCTGATCGAGGCGGGCGTGATGACGTCTGACTGCTGCCCGGCCTTGACCACCCACTCGCCGCCACTCGTCAGGACGAGGAGGTCACCGACCGACACGATGTGCCGAATCTCGTTTACCTGCCGCGATAGCAAGGCGATCTTGATCGCGTCGTCGTCCTTGGTCGGGATCGACGACGAGAAATTGCCATACGCGGCCGGCTGCGAGAACCACAGGGTCTGCAACTCGGCATTCGTGCGACCGTAAACGATCCGGTCCTCATGGTAGGCCACGCATCCCGGATAGTTGTTCGCCGTGATGAAGGGCTGCGAGAGGATGATCGGCGTGTCGGTCTCGTCGGGCTTGATGTTGTTGTCCAAGAACGACAGGCCGGTCGCGCGACCGATGAACCCGTACAGCCCGGACCCCTCTTTGTAGACGTTGTAGGATGCCGCCCCGCTCACCGACGTCCAGGTCACGGTGTTGTTCGCCGTCGCGTTGCCGTTGGTGATCGTCGTCGCAGGAGAGGGATCAGACTGCTCGCCGCTGGTAGAAACCGCCACGACCTTGTAGCGGTACGTCGTTGTCCCGGTCGTGTTGGGCGTGACCGTTGGCGCAGAAGGCTGGGCGATGTCCGGCACGAAGTTCAGGACGACGAGCTGCCACGAATTGTGGGCCGACCGCCGCAGCGTCCGCGGCTGCGCGCTCGGAACGGTGATGGTCATCGTGTCGGCCGACTGCACGAACTTCAGCAGCGGCAAATCGGCCGCCGCATACGGCGTCGAAATCTGATAGATCCGGGCGACGCTGCCGCCGGACGTGTAGGCCGGCAGAGATGCCGTCGAGATCGCGCTGCCGTTCCGGTCCTCCATCGTGAAGGTCGTCGAGGTGACGTTCCTCACGATCACGTTGCGCCCGTTCAGCGCGGTCATGCCGCCGAGCCCGGACAGATAGACCTCCTGCCCGTTCGAGTACCCGTGCGCGGCCGACGTCGTGACGACGCCAGGAGTGGCCTGCGTGATGGCCGAGATCGACGCCGCAGCCTCGAGCACGAAGGCGCCGTTGCGGATGACGCGCATGGTCAGCGGCTGGAACAGCAGGACGTAGGTGTCGGTCGTGTTGAACTGAAACGGGATCAGCCGCCCGTCCGACGTCCCGAGGACGGCGTCGCCGATCGCCTCGCCGACAAGCCGCAGCCCAGCGCGGTTCGACACGCCCCCGTGAGCCTGCACGAAGAAGTTGCGGGCCAGGGCGAGGCCGGTCTGGTACTTCGACAGGTCGACACGGGCATGCAGCGCCGGCGCGATCTCGCCGCCGGCAAACGATGGCTTCAGGATTGCGGGCATCACTCGTTGTCCATCACGGACGTCTCGAACCGCGCGCGGACCCACTCGGCCTCGACGGCGGGCTCGCCGACCCCCTCAGAGCCGTTCGACACGAAGGCCGCGTTGATCGCGCGCGCGAGCTGCTGATCCGCCGCAGCCTTGGCCTGGGGCGATCCGGTGAGGACCGGCGCCATCTCGCTTGCCAACTGCCACGCCAGCGCGGTGACGAACTGCGGGTCGTAGGCATTCGGGTCGTCGACATAGGCGGTGTACTCCGCGACCGCGTCGCCCACGTCGCAGAGGATCACCCGTCCGAGCACAGCCGAACGGGCCACCCGAAACCGATGCGGCGGCGTGCCGCGGATGACCGGCAGGATCGCCCGGATAGCCACGGCGTCGGCAGGGTAGGCGTACATCAGCGTCCATCCCGGCGCCGCCGGCGCTCCGAGGTTGGCCAGCGTGGCGTACTGCGTCGCGAACGACCACGGCCCGGCCCGCAGGGCAGACCGCAGCGCGGGCTCATAGTAGAGGCTGCACTGGTCCGCCTCGTTCGAGCCCTCGTCGAGGGCGGCGATGCGGATGCCGTGCTGGAGGTAGCCCAGCGCCATGTTGCAGATCGAGACCTTCGAAGGCATAGCTCACCTCATGCGCCGCCGGCGCTGCCGGATGATGAAGTCGGAGTTGTCGTTGACTGCGCCGCCGCCCGTCAGGTCGCCGGTCGCACTCGCCTCGACCAGCGCGTCGCCTGCCAGCGCGATCGCGGTCGTCAGGTCGCCGGTCGCGGTCGCCAGGCCGACCGCGTCGCCGGCCAGCGGGATCGCCGTCGTCAACACGCCGGTCGCGGTGGCCTCAGCAAGCGCGGAACCGGACAGCGCGATCTGCGTCGTCAGCGCGGCAGTCGCGGTTGCCTCGACAAGGGCGGAGCCTTCGAGCGCGATCACGCCACCAGCGGTCAGATCGCCGGTAGCCGTTGCTTCGGCTACGGCGGATCCGGCCAGCGCGATCGCCGTGGTCAGGTCGGCCGCAGCCGTCGCCTCGGCAAGCGCGGACCCGGACAGCGGGATCGCCGTCGTCAGGTCGGCGGTTGCCGTCGCCAGGCCTACCGCGTCGCCCGCTAGCGCGATCGCTGTGGTCAAGCTTCCGGTCGCGGTGGCCTCCGCGACCGCGGCACCCTCGAGGTCGATGGCCCCGACATTCGTCAGGTCGCCTGTCGCCGTCGCCTCGGCCTGCGCCGCGCCGGCAAGCGCGATCTGCGTCGTCAGGTCGGCGGTCGCCGTCGCCTCGACAAGCGCCGCGCCCTCCAGCGCGGTGTCCGCTCCCGCCGCCGGCCTCGTCGCCGTCGCCAGCGGGCCGCCGGCAATAGGCAGGAACCCGGTCATAGATCAGTCCGGCTCGACCGCCGGCAGCCCGTGGAACGCCCGCGCCTCGGCCTCGGTGTCGAACCAGCGCCAGCCGTCGATCGGGTATTGGTAGCCGTCTTTCAGTTCCCGCAGCAGCGTGAACGTCGGCGCGTAGACGTAATTCGGCCCGTGCAGCAGCATGTCGCCGTCGAGCTTGTAGAAGCCGTCGCTCATCCTGTCACCGTCCATCCCTTGGCAGTCGCGATCGCCGGGGTGTCGGCCGCGTTGCCGTGATTGTTCGTCACCGTGATCGTCTGCGCCGTCACCGTTGGCAGCGAGGTGTAGAGCGCGTCCAGAGCCGCGCTCGACAGGTTGCAGCCTGTGACGCTGAAGGTGAAACGGATGCCGGTAGCCTTGATCGAGGAGAGCGAGGTGCAGCTGAGAAAGAGTGTAGTGTAACCGCTAGACGCGGTTGGTCCCGCGAAGTTCATGGCGGGGACGGTCGCCAGGGACGAGCAGCCGTTGAACATGCTCGACACGGTCGTCACCGCCGCAGTGTTGAGCAACGGGACGGTGACGAGAGAGGAGCAGCTGTTGAACATGAGCTGCATGGTCGTCACCGCCGCAGTGTTGAGCAACGGGACGGTGACGAGAGAGGAGCAGCCGCTGAACATGCTCTGCATGTTCGTCACCGCCGCAGTGTTGAGCAACGGGACGGTCACCAGGGACGAG
>Ga0315904_10000990_pt1 | contig 44891 bp, 40 predicted proteins | sample LakEriMetagenome_6_FD_203529 | JGI IMG/M metagenome (GOLD analysis project Ga0315904, IMG submission 203529) | Freshwater fungal communities from buoy surface, Lake Erie, Ohio, United States - Buoy 12 MA120 | ecosystem: Environmental > Aquatic > Freshwater > Lake | place: USA: Lake Erie, Ohio... | reverse complement strand
ATTCGGCAGCGATCGTTTGGATTTGTACATGCGATCGGTGCTCGATGTAGCGGCGGACAAGACGCGACGTTGGATTGCGACACTGGATAATTCACCCAGGAGATGGACCGACTGGATGGATGATGGCACCCGCATCGAAGTGCAGGTTCGAAAATGCGTTCGCGATGGCAAACCACATTTGCAAGTGGACTTTACGGGCACGGGTCCGGTGTGCGCTGGCAATCTCAATGCGAATCCGGGAATTGTCACTGCGGCAGTAATGTACTGCATTCGCTGCGCCATCGATGACTCGATGCCGCTCAACTCTGGGGTGCTTCGCGCGGTCGATTTGATCGTTCCCGAAGGGATCCTCAGCCCGCAGGGGGGAGGCGCGAAAGAAGATTGGCCCGCGGTGGCCGGAGGAAACGTCGAGACCAGTCAGCGCGTGGTCGATTGCCTTCTGGGTGCTCTCGGTTTGGCGGCAGCGAGCCAAGGAACGATGAACAATTTTTTGTTTGGCAATGCGTCGTTCGGCTACTACGAAACGATCGGTGGCGGAAGTGGCGCGACGCCGGATGCTTGCGGAGCGGATGCGGTGCACACCCATATGACCAATACGCGATTGACCGATGTCGAGGTCTTGGAGAGTCGCTATCCGGTTCGGTTGGTAGAGTTTGGGATCAGGCGCGGGAGTGGGGGGCAAGGTCGGAATCGAGGAGGTGACGGCATGGTGCGTCAGATTCAAGCGCTCGAACCGCTCGAGGTGTCGTTGGTCACGAGCCGTCGAGGTCCGTATGCGCCGTTTGGGCTGGCCGGGGGGGAATCGGGCCAATTGGGAAGCAATGTTTGGATCCGTTCCAACGGCGAACGGCGAGTCCTGCCTGCGTCGTGTCAAATACGTATCGAGGTCGGGGATGCGATTCGCATAGAGACACCCGGCGGCGGCGGTTACGGAGCAATCGAGAATTCGGCTAGCGGATCGACTGCTGCTCGCGAGGGACTAGGCCTGGGTGGCTGGTGATTCCACCAGAAATTGACTGGGTTATAATTCGTCCGCGATCGCCAGAAGCTTTGGCCTCTCTTCAAGATCACTGCGATACCGTAGGCCCCCTGTCCCAATCGTTTTCACGACAATTTTTGAGCCCTCTCGATCCGCTCGAGCCCAAAGCGCATTGCGAATGCTGAACAAACGAAAACTCGAAGACTACTCCGTATGGGTTCTATTTCCGACACTGGAAACCGACGATTCGAATTTGAAGTACTATTACGATTTCGAACCCGCGCTGGCTGAATACAATCGGGCATTCGATGTCCTCAATGTACCGTGGCGATGGAAATCGATGCGACTGCAAGAAATCGATAGGACGTTGGATACCATCGCAAGAGAATCAGGTCCACGTCCACCCTGCGTTCTCAACCTATGCGATGGAGACGAAGCCAATGGCGTGCCTGGAATCAGCGTGGTCCGCGCACTTGAAAATCGCGGTTGGGCGTACACGGGTGCGAGGGAGCATTTCTATCGCGTAACGACTTCCAAGATCGATATGAAGCGAGCGTTCGATGCGCATTGCGTGCCGACCGCCCCATGGTGTGAAATACTTGCTGGTACCCAGCCGAAAGACATCTTCGCGCACTGTGGCACCCCCGCCATCATCAAGCCCGCGGTTTCCGGCGGTAGCTTGGGGCTGAGCATTCGCAACGTAGTTGGCAACGCCGAGGAAGTCGATCATTGCTTATCCGAACTGCGGAGGGGGTACCGCGGGTGGGATCTGTGCACCGGTGGCCTGTTCGCGGAGCGATTTCTGGGCGGTCGAGAGTTCACTACTTTTATCATTGGATCCGGGGACGACCTGCACTTCTACCCGCCCGTCGAGCGGGTATTCCACGCATCGCTACCGAGCCAGGAACGTTTCCTATCGTTCGATCGGTTATGGGAAACCTATGAAACCGAGTCCGCCATGCCGAACAACGAGGATGTCTATCGTTATGCTGTACCGGAGCAATCACTTCACAGCGAGATCGAAGAGGTGAGCAAAGCGGCATATCGCGCGGTGCAGGGTACCGGCTACGGACGCTTGGATATTCGCGCAGATGATCAAACCGGGAAACTGTACGTGCTCGAGGTCAATGCACAGTGCGGATTGAGCGAAGATGAAAACTACACTTCGATTGGTGCGATTTTACGATTTGCGAACGAGTCGTTCGCAGTCATGACCCAACGGATTCTGGACGATGCGTTGCGATTGCATGCCCGCAGCCGCGGGCCTCACTACGGGAGGTAGAGAATGAAACTGTGCGTGTTGCTGCCCGATTACTCCACGAGCACGGTAGACTATCGACATTATGACCCCCCGCGAGATCTGGCCCGCTGGCTCCCGGATCACGAAGTGCGCACTGTGTTTCTTCACAAAACCAGCACCTACGCCCAACTGCGTGCCCTGGGAAGCGAAAACTTCGATTGCTTCATCAATCTCTGCGAGGGCTATCTGGAGTGGGATGTGCCTTCGATCGATGTGATCACTTCCCTGGAACTGCTGGACCTGCCGTTCACGGGGCCTACGTCTGGGCTTTATGATCCCCCCAAACCCCTCATGAAGTACGTTGCCTATTGCAACCAAGTTGCCATCCCGGAAGGGGTGGTGGTTCATGCCAACGACGATCTGCTACGACGAACTGCGGGGCTTCGTGCCCAAGTGGGATACCCATTGTTCGTGAAGCCAGCGAAGGCGGGAGATTCCCTCGGTATTGATGAAACATCGCGTGTCGAAAGTGACGACGCATTGCTGGATGTGGCGCAGCGTCTGCTGGCGGAATACCCGGAGGTACTCATCGAGCGCTACGTGGAAGGACGCGAGTTTACCGTGTTGGTATCCGCAGACGCAGGCGCAGCAACCTGCACCGTGTACCGTCCGCTCGAGTACGTTTTCGCAGGTGAAGACCGCTTCAAAACCTATGCATTGAAAACTCGGGAGCTGCACGCAGAATGCAATGTGCCGTGCACGGACCCAGCGATCGATGCGAGTCTGCGCGAAGCAGCTGCGAACATCTTTCGCGGGTTCGGAGGGAAAGGATACGCTCGCATGGATTTCCGAGTCGAGGAATCGGGGCGAGTAGTCTTCTTGGAAGTGAACTTCACTTGCTCCGTGTTTTACACCGACGGCTACGAGGGAAGCGCTGACTATATCCTGAAACACGACGAGCACGGTCATCGAGGATTCCTCTTGAAGATCGTCGAGGAGGGAATCTCACGTCATCGTGCTCGTCAATTGTGCTACGAGGTCCTCCCAGCAGGCATCCATGGATTCGGAATTTTTGCGCGCCGAGACATTCAAAAAGGAGAGATCATTTTTCGCGGTGAGGAGATCGCACAGCGTATTGTCACCCGGCGATGGGTCGAAACCCACTGGGACGAACGAGCGAAAACCGACTTCAAACGCTATGCCTACCCCATCAGCGACGAAGTGTACATCCTTTGGGACGAACGCGCGGAAAACTGGGCGCCTCAGAATCACAGTTGCGAACCGACGACGGCCTACGAAGGATTGAACGTCGTTGCGCTGCGCGATATTCCACAAGCCGAGGAACTCACCCTCGACTACGCCGACGTGCTGGACCAAAATGCGATGCCGTTCCATTGCTCCTGCGGTTCCGTTACGTGCCGTGGAACGATTCATGGATCCAGAAACAATACCGTTACCGATAGGGAGGTGCGAGGTGCGTTACCAAACCAAAGATCGCGAAATTCGATCCCGGCTCCGAAGCTCGGAAGCGGTGCGAGGCGCGGAACCAATCGAATCGATGAGATCAGAGACAACGCATGAGCGCGGTCCGACGAGCAATATCTGGGCTGGGGTCGCCGATAGGTCGACCGATAGCATCGATTTCCGTCCTCCGGAATGCGCAAGCATCCGGGTCGAAGCGCGCAACCATGCCATGTTTGCCTCACTTCTGACCAGGCGGCTCGCGCCGGCGACGGCCCTGCTGCTGATCAACAGCCGCCACCGTCGGGCGATAGCAGCTACAAAACAGCCAGCCGGGGCCAAGCTGCTACGGGCGGATCCGCGATGCCAAGCGGCTGATGTACAATAGCGTTTGTGACGCGGGCCCAGACCAGGGTTTCCTCGAGGAATTTCACGATGCCATGTTTACGAACGATTGGAATGCTGTGCGCGATTTGTTGGTTGAACGCGTCGTGCGGACTCCTTGCGCAAACCGCCATGGCTCAGGAATTTTTTAACGCACCGAAAGCCCGCATCGCCCACCGCCAGGCGATCGAACGGGGGATCGAGCTCCTGCGCGGCAGTGTCGATCGCTACCCGCAGCATCGACAATGCTTTTCGTGCCATCATCAAGCGGTCCCGCTGTTCGCGATGCGCATGGCCCAAGGAGAAAACCCCGATGACCGAGAATTCGTTTGGAAAAACGACTCGGATTCGGCGACTCACATCCTGGAGTTGACCAACAGAAGCCTCGAGAGCGATCTAGCGAAATTGTCCCATGGCGAAGAACTCGATGGCCGCGGTCTGACCCTGGGCTACGCGATGTGGGCGCTGGACGTATCCGCTCGCGATTGCAATAGAACGATGGATCGACTGATCGACGTTGCCCTTGCAACCCAGCGCGAGGATGGCCGCTGGCGTATCCATTCCCATCGTCCCCCCGCCTCCTCGTCAGATCGCATGGCGACGGCACTCGTGTGCGCTAGCCTGCTCAAGCACGCGCCCGACCACCCAAAACGCGAGGAGATGGCCAACGCCCTCTGCCGTGCCCGCTGGTGGCACTTGAACGCCCCACTTCCTTCGGAAACGGAGGATATCGTCGGTATGTTGTGGTGCAACTACGTCTTCGATGAGATGGACCGGCGCAACGTCATGACTCGCGCCACAGACCGCCTGCCGTCGGGGTACACAATCCTCGATCCCGATATCTGGTTTCTCTGGAAAAAATCTTATCTCACGACTGAAGAGCAAGCTCGCGAACTGATGATCAGCGTGACGCAAGCGAGTTTTCGGTCCAGCGACTCCCTGTGGCGACTCCAAAATCCAGACGGTGGCTGGGGCCAGCGTTTCGGTGACGACAGCGACGCCTACGCCACCGGCTTGAGCTTGATTGTCCTGGCCAACACCGACAACGATTACGAGGTGGGCCGGGTATTCGGCCAAGATCGATACCGCCGCGCGATTCAATGGCTGATCGACAATCAACTCGAGGACGGCTCCTGGTACGTGTCGAGTCGCGCGAATCCCGTTCAGGAGTTCTTCGACAACGGGGACCCGCATGATACCGATCAATTCATTTCGATCATGGCAACCGGTTGGGCGACCGCCGCGTTGTGCAATGCCCGGCATGGTCAGCCCAAACCGCTGCAGACCGATCTCACCAAACCTTGAGCCATTCAAGCATCGATGCGGAGCGAGTGAATCAACTCGGTTAAACGCTGCAACCATCGCGCCGCTGGAGCACCGTCAACAACGCGATGATCGAATGTCAAACTCAAGGTCAGCGTGTGCCCCGGTACCACGCATCCGTCACGCACCACCGGTTCCTCGACAATGCGGCCCACACCGAGGATCCCCGCCTGCGGCAAATTGAGAACCGGCGTGAATGCATCGATCCCCAGGGTGCCCAGGTTCGTGATAGAGAACGTTCCTCCTTGGAGCAGGCTCTGATTGAGCGAACCGGATCGCACCGCGGCAATCCGTTGCGTGGCTTCCTCCGCGATCTGAGTCAACGTCAATCGATCTGCATCACGGATCACCGGTGCCAGCAATCCCGCCTCGGTATCTACGGCCGTGGCGATATGCACTCCATCGTAGTGATAAACGCCATCGCGATACCAGCACGCGTTCAGCTCAGGCCGATCTCGCAAGGTCCGAGCGGCAAGCCAAATCAACATGTCGTTGAAACTTGGAACCTTGGCCCCTTGAGCCTGACTCTTGAGTGCATTGCGATATGCGACGAGCGGTTCGGCATCTACCTTGGTACTCAGTGTTACCGGCGCTGCTTGCACAACGCCAGCTAGCATGCGCTGAGCGAGGGCCATCCGCAGCTTGGACGCCGGAACATGTCGACCCGGGGAGGCCGGTGCAAATGCATCCGGACTCGAGGGCTTTGAGGATTTGGTCGATGCATGGGCAACCACATCCCGTTCGCGAATCCGTCCCGAACGACCGGTGCCACGCAGACCGTTCCAATCGATACCCAGTTCCCGTGCCCGACGCCGCGCACGTGGGGTCGCGACCGCTTCGAGTGCAGTAGGAGCTCGCGAGCTTGGAGAAGCAAGGCCGCGCCGGACATCGTCGGTCAACACGCGACCGGTCGGGTCGGGGGTCGGGACCGATTGCAAGTCGATTCCTAACTCGCGCGCCAATCGCCTCGCCGCCGGACCCGCGACACGCGGTGCCGATGGGACGGCGATCGGAGGCACTGTCGTTTGCTTTACGAATACAGCCGTCGCAGCCGGGGCAGCTTGAGTGGATACTGATACTGGCTCATCGGATCGCTTGGCGGGCTCCTGAGGCGACGAACCCTGCCGTGACGAACCCTTGGGCGGCGATTCCCCCTTGCCGAGTAAGAATCCGATGACTTGCCCGACCTTGACGGTATCGCCAGGACGGGGGCTGTGATCGGGAATGTGGAGGTATCCCGCTTCGAGGGACTCGATCTCGTGCGCGGCTTTTTCCCCTTCGAGTAGGAAAACCATCTCGCCCGCTTCGACGTAATCGCCGTTGGTCTTGAGCCATTCCCCAAAGACCCCCTCTTCCATCGACCAACCGAGACGTGGAACCGTGATTTCGTGGGCCATGTTATTCCTCTAACAAGTCTTTTACGGCTTGGACGATGTGCGAGACGCTCGGTGTGACCATTCGCTCCAGCGGCGGAGCATAGGGAGTCGGAGCAAACACGCCATGCAATCTCCTGATGGGTGCATCGAGATCATCGAAGCCAGCATCCGCCACCTGAGCCGCGATCTCGGATGCGAGACCACATGGGCCAAAGGCTTCATCGACGATTAGCAGTCGGCCGGTCTTGGCGACCGACTGCAGAATCGAACCCACATCGAGCGGAGATACAGTGCGAGGGTCGATGATTTCAAGCGACACACCCTCTCGGGCAAGCTGCTCTGCCGCTTGCTTGGCATGCTCCACCATCAGCGCGATCGCTACGATCGTCGCATCGGTCCCGCTGCGGACAATGCGAGCCTGACCGAATGGAATCTCGTAGTTCTCTTCGGGCACCTCGCATTTGGTCTGCATCAACTCTCGATGCTCGAGGAACAAAACCGGATCATCGCTGCGCAGAGCATGTGCCATCAATCCCTTGGCATCGTACGGATTCGATGGCACGACGACTCGTAATCCCGGGATGTGGGAGTACACCGAGTGATACATCCCCGAATGATGCGTGGCCGCCGAGTGGCCGACACCGCCGCAACCTCGCAGCAGCAGCGGCATCTTGAGTCGCCCGCTGCTCATGTACTGGATCTTGGCGATTTGGTTTACGATCTCGCCGAACGCGTCGTGAATGAAATCGATAAACATGAAATCGATTACGGGGCGAGTCCCGGTCATGGCGGCACCGCAAGCGAGCCCGACGAACCCTCGTTCGCAGATGGGCGTATCGCACAAACGATCAGGACCGTATTTCTCGTAGAGGCCAAGAGTCGTAGTAAAGTTTCCTCCTCGCACGCCGATCCCTTCTCCCAACACGAAAATCGTCGGGTCGTTAGCCATGGCATGCTCGAGAGCTTCGCGCGTTGCGGTCACGAATGTCGTGACGCGACTGGATGAAGCTGGCTGCACAGGGCGTGCACTCGGATTCGCTTTCTTTGAATAGACGTGCTGCGTTGCCGACGCACCCTCCGGCTCAGGACTTTTCTCTGCAAATTCACGGGCCTGCTTCACGATCTCGGTGACTTCCTCGTCGATGGTTTCGAGGGCTGAAGACGATTCCGGAATAGCGCTGCGCAATCGCACGAGCGGACATTTCTCCTTCCATTCCGCAACCTCTTCGCGCGTACGGTAGGTAAAGTCCCCCATTCCTTCTGCGTGGGCTCTCGTGCGATAGGTCTTGCACTCGATCAATGTGGGGCCGCCGCCCGCTCGAGCCCGCGCGATGGCCTCGCCGGCAACTCGGTAAACTTCGAGCACGTCGTTGCCGTCCACTTCGAAGCCGTCCATACCGTAGTTAGCCGCGCGTCGACCCACGTCGGGAATGCCACTGGCATACGCGAACGGAACCTCGGTTGCGTATTGATTGTTTTCACAAACAAAGAGAACCGGGAGCTTCCAGATACTGGCCATGTTGAGCCCTTCGTGAAACGCGCCATTGTTCACCGCGCCATCCCCGAAAAATGCAACCCCCACGCTTCCGTTCTTCAGTATTTTGGAACTGTAGCCTCCACCGCACGCTTGCAGAATGCAGGGACCGACGATCCCGCTGGTCCCCATCATGCCGATCTCCGGTGAAAACAAATGCATGCTCCCGCCTCGTCCTCGCGAGCAACCGGTCGCTCTTCCAAAGAGCTCCGCAATCAATTCGCGGGGCGGCATTCCTTTCGCGAGTGCATGTCCATGTCCGCGATGGGTACTGAAGACAGCGTCCTCGTTTGTCAAATGAGCGCACACGCCCGTTGCGATCGCTTCCTGTCCAACGTAAGTATGGCATGCGCCGTGGATCAAGCCGCGTTGATGCGAACGGGCCAATCCCTCCTCCGTTTTGCGGATGATCTGCATCGTACGGTAGAGAAGGAGGGCGGTGGGAAGTGGCAGATGGAGGGTGGGAGTGAGGGACATGGGTTACTTTCGGGATTGGATGGGTTGGAGTAGCGGCAGCTTGGAAAAGGTAGAACGGCTGTCCTCAGCCGTTCCTACCCAGGGGCTGCTTTGCTTGGTACGAGAATCGAATGTCAACATGGGTGGGGGACGGGCGATATCCGCAGGGGCGCGATCGCTCGCGCGTCGAATCAGTCTTGTCATGTCGTACCACTCCTCTTTCGCAAACTGCCAAACCTCCAGGTCTCGGTAACTACTGATTCCACGCATGTTTTTTGTTCCCACTGTCGACCTCTTCCACAGTTCCCGTTCCAGGGTAGGAACGGCTGAGGACAGCCGTTCTACTTTTCGCAAACTGCCAAACCTCCAGGTCTCGGTAACTGCTGATTCCACGCATGTCTTTTGTTCCCACTGTCGACCTCTTCCACAGTTCCCGTTCCAGGGTAGGAACGGCTGAGGACAGCCGTTCTACTTTTCGCAAACTGCCAAACCTCCAGACCCCGGTAACTGCTGATTCCACGCATGTTTTTTGTTCCCGCCCTCGACTTCTGCCACAGTTCCCGTTCCAGGGTAGGAACGGCTGAGGACAGCCGTTCTACATTTTTGATTACCCCCGCCCCACTTACCTCTTCTCATGCCCAGGCGTTCCTCCTGCGTTCATGGCCATGTTGCCGCCGTCCATTGGAATAATCGCTCCTGTTATCCAGGCCGAGGCATCGGACGCGAGCAGGACGGCCAGGCCCATGATGTCTTGCGGGACTCCGAGACGACCTGCAGGGATCCCTCGCAGGAATCGACCTTCGAGGGTCGGATCGGCTTGCATGCGTGCGGTGAGGCTCGGGTTCACGACTTGTGCGGGGGTCACGCAGTTGACGCGAACGCCACGAAAACTCCATTCGGTGCTCAGCTCTCGCGTCATTTGAATGACCGCACCCATCGCCATGCTGTAGGCGATATGACCTCGACCGAGCGCGGTCGAGCTGGCAAGAGAACCGATGTTCATGATGGAACCTCTCCCTTGAGCCAGCATCCGTTTGCCCGCTTCTTGGCACATGAAAAAACGACCGATGACGAGGTTATTGAGAACCTGCTGCAATTGCTCGACGGTCAAATCCTCAGGTTGGGCGAGCACTGCATCTCCTGCAATGTTGCCGAGGAAATCGACACGCCCGAATTCGCGATCGACCATTTCAAACAGCTCGCGAATGGAAGACAAGTTCGAAACATCGGTCTGACAACAGACCGCACGAACCCCCAATCCCCGAGCTTGCTGGGCCGTTTGTTCGGCACCCTCAAGATTGCGATCGACCAGAACGAGATGCGAGCCGGCTTGTGCGAGCGCGAGCGCTGTCGCTTGGCCCAAACCTTGGGCGGCACCTGATACGACGGCAACTCGATCCGCAAGTTGAAAAAGAGATGGATTCATGTCTGCAACCTAAAGGGGGAAAAATAAAACAGGTTCCACACACGCAAAAAACAGCGGGAGAATTTTGTAGCGAAACACCATCGCCGCCAGTCCGAGGTAGAACAAACCGCAGCATGCCAATCCCACGGACTGGTACCAACGAGGCCGGATCGGTGCCGGCAGCAAACGATGGTTAATCCACAGAATCTGGAACGCGGTGACACCGATCGCGAGATTGTTGAAGTTCGCGATGAAGTCGGTCATCAGCTTGGGGGCATTGCTAAACAGAAACGCGCATGCGAACGACCAAATCACGTAACTTGCGAGAATACTGTAGTAGATCCATTTGACCTGATCAGCTCGCCATTTATCTCGCACACGCGGATTTGCGCTCCAGATCGCATCGGTCCAACGGCGGCTGAAATCGTCCAGGATCGACATCTGGCTAGGGAGCATGACCATCAGCCCCGTGAACAACGCGGCAATCCAGAGGAGTTTCGCGATGATCGGCCCAAAGCCGCTGTTGCGGATGCCATCGGCGGTGACGATCGCTTGGGCGACACCCATTTGCTCCTGGGTGATCGTCGAATGCGAAGCGAACTGCATGGAGAGGAGCGCGGGCAAAGCCATGCCGACAAAACACCCTGGGCCCCAGACGAGCACTTGATCGGTCCAGATGTATCGCCACCATCCCCGCCATCGTTCCAAATTCAGTTCGTTGATTGGGAAGACTTTGCCGACGTGACTCAAAGTGACCTCTCGGCCTCCGACCACGCTGGGAATGGCACCGACCTGCGAACCCATCCCCCATCCTTTATCGCGCACGAAGTTGGAGTAGGTCGAGTTCGCGAGACCGCCGCCTCCTGCGTATCCCGCAAAGGCACCGATGACAATCAAGCTGGCGGTCGAGATGAGCGGGAGTTCGCCGTTGGACCACCAGAAAGTAAACAGGTTCTCGAGTTTCTCGGTACCGTCCGGAGCGGCGACCGGTACGTTGCCGAACTGCAGGAACCCGCTCCCGACACTCCACCAGTTGGAAGCGCTGACGCAAGTGATCCCAATACCAAAACAAAACCCGAGTACGATCGCGATTTTTGCAGTCATCACCCATTGCAAGATGTTGTAAATCTTGCCCCCCATGACGACCGGGAACGCGACCGCGAACAAGCATGCGTAGGCCAGCGGAACGACTAACCAGAGATCTTCCTTGTTGGGAGGCCGATCGAGAATCAGCGAAGCGATCATTGCGGCCCCATGAGTTGACAGCCCGGGCACCAACGCCGAGATGTTCAGCAACATCATCAACCCGACCCAGAAACCCGGGAACGGTTTGCAGCGCATGAACCCTGTGAATACCGGTTCACCGCAATAGAGAGCATACCGACCGCATTCCATGTTGTAGAAGACTTGCAAGATGATCGCGACCGTAGCGATCCACATCAAGCCTCCGCCATATTTCGCGGTAACTGCGGGGCCGAGCAACCATTCGCCACCTCCGATCTGGATCCCCATCATGACGATGCCAGGCCCGAGGAAACTGGCCCAATTGGCCCAGCGCAGCGGCTTGGGTTCCGGCAACTGGCCCTCGGTCCACGGGGGAATGCCATTGGAACCCTTGGCTTGGTCCGCGTGATGGTCTTGCACGTGAGATGGGTCACTCATTGGATTGGGTGTTGCCATGGGATGCTCAATAACTCAGTACAGCACAATCGCACGACCGGGACCGCCGTGGCAATCACGGACCTTGACCGCTGCAAACAAAAAGTAACTACCCTTGGCAGGGATCTTGTCGACCTGGACGAGAAACTCGACCCCCACCATTTCGCGGCTCCCCAACGCCCAGTAGGTCATCAGAGCGCGGCGAGGATCGACGCCACCGAGATCCGGAGCATCGCTCGCGATGCATCGAATTCCCTTGGAGTGGAGGTACAGCACGGCATCGGGACCGACCGCAGGCCATCCCTCCGACTTGCCTGCAAGCGGATCCATCCAAAGCGCCTTGTCCGTGCGATCCGGTCGCAGGTACCGATCGTTGTGGCCGGTGTGGAATACCACCACGTCGCCGGCTCGCAGTTCGCCCGACGCCGCTTCGTATTTCTGGATCTGAGCAACGGAGATCTCAGGGGACGCTGGCCATCGATCCGCCGAAGTCGACCCGACCAATGTCCGAACGTCGATGACGCGCGCTTCACCACACGTCCATTCGATCGGCACTTTTTCGGTTGTGATATCACTGGTTCCGCGCTTGCCGTACCGCTTTTCGTATTCCTCGAGCCAACCGCGGATCTGCGGTGCGTACTGTACGGGCTTCGTCTCGGCGGGCAACGAGTAACTAGGAGGAACCAAGTGCGTGCCAGCCATTGCATCCATGAGGTGCCCATGATGCCACATGTCGAGGTACTCAGCATAAACGAAGTCGAGTTTGAGATACGTTTGGCGATGATTTGCAGTACCGATGCCGGGCGACGTCAGCGGATAATCGGCCGACAGTGTTGGAGACAAATCGATCGCACGTTTATTTCGGCACGATTCGATCAATCGATTGGGGAGCGATCCACCGACGACCGAAAACGCGCGCGCTTCGCCGTAGGGACCGTCCTTGTGCTTGGGACCGAGCAAGCAGTAAAACGCGCCGGTCGGCGGCAACTCCTTAAGGTTCGTCGCTCCCTCGGTCCAGATCATGCCATACTTCAATCCCGCATAGTGGGTTGGCTCGGCGAGGGTCGGCAAGGGGCCCATGCTGGCGCTATCGGTCCCCAAGGCCAATACGCCACGTTTGCCGAGAAATTCCATGCATTCGGGATCCGGATCTGGGTATCCCGGTTCCTTTTGATCCAAAACATCCGCGATGAATCGCCGTCCTTCCGGATACGGAGCGTAGTACTTGTCGGTGTAGTCGCTGCGAAACAGAACCACATCTCCATACTTCACCGGCCGATGTTGTTTTTCAAATCGCTCGACATGCATCGGCTTGACCAGCGGGCTGACTCCCTTGGGCGCTTGATCGAGCAAGTCGCGAACATCGACCACGCAAGCCTCACCCCCGAATTGCCATGGCTCGATCTTGTCGGTGTAAACCAACCCGAGCGGTCCTGATTTTTCGCGATTCAAATCCGGGCGAGCGACCGAGTGCGGAGGAACATCCATTTGCGTTCCGGTATTTCCATCGATCAACAGCGCATCGATGTTGTAGGCTGAATCCGGCCCGATCGTGCGCTGATGCATGATCGAGAATCGCGGAAAGGGATGGCTGGGCCAAGTGCAAGGATACTCCGGTGCGATCAGCAGCGAATGATCCACGAACTTCGATGCATCGTTTCTCGACTCCTGGGCTTGGCAAACGCCGAATGACCACGCTGACATCGCGATCGCCGCGACCGCCAGATACGTCTTGCCGGTTTTGATTTCGTCGTGTTGGAATTTCATGTCCGACCTCCCTTAAATCCAGTTGTCAACGGAACTCATGCCTCGCGATGTCCAGCAATCCCGCGAGCGTCTCCTCGCCTGCCGATTCGCGAAATGGGACTGCAAAGCGATCCTTGAGGAGCGATCTCAGCCGTGGCGCTTTTTGCGTTAGACCTCCGGAGAGGACGATTCCCGTCCAATCCATGGGCAGGAAACGCTGCGAGATACGCTCATAGTTGTCCGCCATGGCCCGAAACGCGGCTAAAAACAAACTGCCGACCGACAGATTCCCCGTCGAAATATTTTCGATGCGACCTCGATCACCCAACGGACTGCGGAAGAACGCTAGATCCACCGTTAGATCCGTATCGTCGACGGCTTCGACCAATGAGTTGACCGTATCCCAGGGATTCTCCAACTCGTTGCCCTGCGCACGGGCTATCTCCGTCAGCAGATCGACGAACACATTCAATGAACGTCCGGCAGGCACATGCGTTACGGTATCGAGAATATCGCCGAAGAAATACTTGCGACTCTGGTGCGGTCCTGGATGAAAGTCTGCGATGCGACGACTGACTTGCGAACCGGTCGAAATATTGAGGGACAATTCGCCTTGCTGCAAACCTGCTCCACGAAGCGCGCATTGCTGATCCCCGTAGGAACCGAAGACTCGCAAGGTTTTCCCCCCATGTTTCCATTCCCCGACACTGTTTTCTGAATTCGATAACTCCGGGAGCGTCAGATCCCGCACGCCGATCTGCTCCAGTGCACCGCGATGCCATTCCCCATGGCTCAAGTCCAGCATGCCGATCGCATGCGTGGAATGCATCGGAATCGGACGGCCGGTGTGATGCGCGACGACAAAATCTGCGATGTTCGAAGGTACCGAACGCTTTGGCAATTGATTCTGCTCGCAATGCCACGCCACAAGCGTTGTCGTGGAACCTGGTTGCAATTCGTTTCCTAATTCTCGAAGGATACCGGCATCCGTCCAACGGTCGCGAATCCGATCGAGTAGAGGTGCGCCATGGCCACTAGGCTCGATCGATCGCTGATCCTGCCAAGAAATATAATTCGTAAGCGGCCGAGCTTGGTCATCGAGCAGAATCAATCCACCCATCTGGCCGGAGAGACCAAGCCATGTTGCATCGGGAGCTTGATCGAGCAAGCTTGACAGCACTTCATCCACGGCATGAATCACCGCGATCGGATCGATCTCGACCCATCCGGCGCGCAGACCTTCGATCGGGGAAGGGAAGGGACGAGCCACAGGCGTCATGACCGTCAACGAGGATAGATCGAGCACTGCCCCTTTGATACTCGACGAACCGATGTCGATCCCCAACGCTCTCATGCGGCACTCGACTCCTCGGCGATCACCGGATTGGTGAGTGAACCGATGCCATCGATTTGAATGGTCACGGAATCCCCCGGCTGTAAGAAGACTGGCGGCTTGCGAGCTCCCCCGACACCGTGCGGTGTTCCGGTCAGGATGACGGTCCCTGCAGCCAGTCGGGTGCTGCTGCTCAAAAACTCGATGAGTGTCGGAACGTCGAAGATCATGTCATCGGTATTCCAATCCTGCATTGTCTGGCCGTTGAGAATGGTGCGTATCCCAAGCTTGTTCGGATCAGGAATCTCGTCAGTGGTTACCAGACACGGGCCGAGCGGGCAAAAGGTTGCGAACGTTTTGCCTCGGCACCATTGGGTTCCTCCGTACTTCATCTGCCAGTCCCGAGCGCTGACATCGTTGGCACACGTATAGCCGAGCACGTGATCGAGCGCCTTGGCCTTGGGTACGTTGTAGCATTCCTTGCCGATCACCACCGCGAGTTCGCATTCGTAGTCGACCGAGTCGCTTTTGAGTTTCCGAGGCAGAACGATCGGATCACCTGGGTTTTGAAGAGTGCCGCTATTCTTCATGAACACGACGGGCCACTCGGGGATCGGTTGATTCCCTTCGGCAGCATGCTTGCGATAATTGAGCCCGATGCAAATGATATCGCGCGGTTCGACGGGCGCTAGTCGCTTTGCGATTGCAACCGACTGGTGCGTATCGCTGAATCGACCAAAGAGATCCCCGTCGATGCGAGTGATCGAGCCATCGCTGTGCTCGCGACCGTATCCGATTTCGCCCGTGGCGGTTTGATAACGAATGATTTTCATGGGGGCAACGTCCTATTTTTAGGATTTAAGAGAAAGAGATTCCAGTCAATTCCGCCGCTCGCTGCAAGGATTCCTCGACATCGAGCGGGAGTGCGACCCCCTGTTGGAGGGCGAGACGATAGCGCGACCATTCCATCTCGCCGGGCAACAAGACCCGTTCGACGCCCTCAGCCGTAGGCGATGCATGCAGTTCATCGATGAGGGTTCGAAGCCGAGTTTGAAACTCTTCGCGCGATGCAAAGGCCGTGACGTCGAAAACGGTGAACGATGCGTTGTGCCACGAGGGACGGCCAGGCGGGTCGAAGATCCAACTGCCGACCTGCCACGTTATATTGCCTCCCGGCAAAATCGCCGACAGAATCTCGCACCACAATCCGAGCCCATACCCTTTGTGGCCCGCCATCGGAGCGAGCGCGACATGCTGCGGGTAGAGACTCCCGTCGGTGGTCGGCAAGCCATCGGGGCCGATCAACCAGGTCGGTGGAATCGATTCTCCCCTACGAATGGCCGCGTAGACCTTGCCTCCTGCTACCGCGGCCGTCGCGATATCGAGCAGGATGGGATCGCCATCGAAGACCGGAATCGCGTACGCCAGTGGGTTGCTGCCCAGAACCGCTTTCCGCGAGCCCGGTGCCGCGACACTCGGGATATCGTTGCCGGTGACCATGGCGATGCAGCCTTGACGCGCAGCCAAACTTGCAAAGTAACCGGCAGCACCGATATGACCGGTGTTCCGAAGTCCCACATAAGCGATACCGACGTTGCGGGCTTTTTCAATCGCCTTACGTATCGCGAAGGTGCAACCGACTTGACCTAGGGCGGATTGCCCGTCGATGATGGCCCATCCCGGCCCTTCGCGCTCTACGCAGGGCTGAGCGGCAGCAACATAGCCGCCCCCCTGAAGCTTTTTCACATAACCCGCCAGCAACTTGGTGCCATGGGTCGAGACACCCATGGCGTCAGCGGTCGAGAGCGCTTCGGCGGTCTCGGCGGCATGGACCGAACTCATGCCGCAAGCGATGAGCATGGATGCGACTCGCTGCTGAAGCTCGAGGAGAGGTATCGAACGCATGATCAACTTTGCTCTTGAACTTGGTAGCCGAGGTTCTTTAGCATCTCGGCCAGGGTCTTGCGATGCGATGCCGGGAGCGGTTGGATGGGAGGTTGCGGATCGCCGACCGCTGGTCCGATCATGTTGAGTGCCGCTTTCATGGTGCTGAACCACTGGGCACCTTCTCCCTTGGCATGGTAAGCTTGGAACTGCAGCCGCATCAAAGGCGCCAGTTTGCTCCAAAGTTCGCGAGCCCCCGGCAAGTCGCTCTCGATCGCGATCAGCTCATACAATCGCCGAGCGCGGCTCGGGACCGTGCTTGGAATGCCAGAGATCCAACCGTGCGAACCATGGCAGAGTCCTTCAAACGCGGCCGTGTCGATTCCGGCATACACCGTGAACCGGCCGTCGGTCGCTTGAAGCAGTTGGCATTGCCGGTCCGGATCGGGATGCGACATCTTGACCGCTCCGATCGCTTTTTCCTCGAAGAGTTTCAGCAAGTGATCCGTGGTCAGATCGACGCAGGTAAGCGGGACGTTGTGGTAGAGGACAATCGGGATCGAAACCGACTCCGCGATCCGTCGGTAGTGGTCCATGACCTGCGATGGCGTAGGTGCCATGTAATAGGGAGGCACGATTAGCAAAGCATCGGCCCCTTTGGATTCCGCGAATTTCGACAACTGGATGGCGCGGGCGGTCGAGTAGTCGTGGGTGCCCGCAACGACGGGTACCCGTCCATCGATCGCTTCGAGGGCCGCAGCGATCATCCGCTCGCGATCCGCGCACTCCATCGCGGGAAACTCGCCCGAACTGCCCAGGGGCGAGATAGCATCGACCCGTTCCTGGATCAGCCAATCGATATGGGGTTTGAGTCTCTCCAACCAGAGACTTCCATCGGGACGAAAGGGGGTGATCGACGAAGCACACACTCCACGGAACAAAGGCTTTGGCATAGGAGTCCTACTAGAATGAGCTGAGATAAAAGAAAACCAGGAACGCTTCTCCCCCTCGCCCCGCTTCGGGGAGAGGGGAGCAAGAGGGTGATTCAAGCGATGCGGGACGTACGCCAAACATTCATTATTTAAACCAAGTACGATTTCAAGGAAAAACAAAAATTACCACAACTTCCTCCACTTAACGTGATACACCGTTGACCACATTAGGCAGTGCCTCGCCGCGCAGCGCCATCACCGCAACGCGTGCAGCGGTCTCGCGAAGCGTTCGGACCGCTTTGGGGCTTGCCGACGCGATATGCGAAGCGGCAATCACATTGGGCAAGGTGCGAAGCGGGCTATCGGCTGGAATCGGTTCGATATCGCAAACATCGATGGCAACCGACGCGACATGCCCTGATTGCAAGGCAGCGATAAGCGATGCCGTATCGACCAGATCGCCGCGAGCGAGATTGATCACTACGGACCCTTGTTTCATGTGACTCAGGGATTCAGCATTGAGCAGTTTCTTGGTCTGAGATGTCGATGGGCAATGGAGGGTCACGATATCCGATTGGGCCAACAATTCTTCGAGGCTCGCAGGCTCACACCCTGCTCCCCGAATGGCCTCCTCGGATACGAATGCATCAAAAACCAGGCGACGACACTTGAACGGAGCCAGCCTCGCTGCGACTTCGCGTCCGATACGACCGAACCCGACGATGCCGACTGTTTGATCGCGGAGCGTACGCATCTGGTCGAGCGCGGTGGCGAGGCCCCATTTCCCTTCGCGAATGAGCAATGTGTTCGGGACGATTTGACGCGTGGTTGCGAGGATAAACGCGAGGGTGTGGTCAGCGACCTCATCGATACAGTAATCCGGAATGTTGCAGACCGGGATTCCGCGCAGCCTGGCCGCTTCGAGATCGACGTTATCGACACCGATCCCATAACGGACAATAACTTTCGCTTGATTCATGGCGCCGATGACTTCGGCGTTGATCGGCGCGAACTGGGCGATCACTGCGTCGGCGTCGGCGACGAGCCCTTTCAGGACCGAAACATCCTTGCTGTTCCCATCGCGAAGGCTCGCCCCCTCGCGGCTGATGATCTCCTGTTCGATATCGAGGACGGGAAACGTGTGGTCGGTGACAGCGACGAGCGACATAAAAGCATTCCGGTCGGAGAGGAAACCTGTGTGCCTGTTGCCCCGGCGGCTCTGCATTCCCAGCATTTCACTGGATTTTGCCTTGCCCGAGGTTTGATTATCAGATAATCTTACCTAGTCGGCTTTCGGTTACAAGACCACATCGGCCGATATCTTCGCAACTTCCTCGGGATCGAATCGACAGCATGGAAATACTTCCTCGCACCAAGATGCGTGATCGAGTGGCGCAGCAAATCAAGGAGTACATCTTGAAAAATCGGCTGGCGCCTGGGGACCGGTTGCCGACCGAAAGCCAAATGGCCGAGTCGTTCGGGATCAGCCGGCTCAGCGTGCGCGAGGCGACGAAGGCACTTGAGTTTCTCGGGATTGTGGAATCGAAGACAGGTGTGGGTTTGACGGTTGGAAGAATCGATATGGACCGAATGGTGGAGCACCTGGGTTTCCACACGGGACTGATGGATGTCGATCCCGAACAGTTGATCGACACGCGAGTGATTCTCGAGACAGGAGTCTTGGGGCATGTGGTTCAGCGGATGGCGAGCGACCCAACGATCGAGGAAGGGTTGCGCGATTTGATCGATCGCTTTCGAGCCGCGCGCGAATTGAAGACGTGGATCGCGCTGGACATTGAGTTTCATCGATCGCTGTTGGAAGCGAGCGGACTGCAACCGATCGTAGCGTTCGGCGAATTGCTGCACGTTTTCTTTCGCCGCTTTCGCGATAGCGTCAAGCAGGGAGGATGGAAACAAGGGATCGAGAGCCACGCTCGACTGGTCGATTTTTTGTCTGCGGGAAATGTAGCCAAGGCTACAATCGAGCTTCGCGAGCACATCGAAAGCCACAAGGAGCGAATGCAGCGCTAGAATCGCGGATGATACGGTCGAATGTTTCGTAGCTCCCGCTCACCAGACGGTGGTGGCTGTTGATCAGCCGCACGGTGGCGCAGATCCGCCCGTGGCGGGCTAGCCCCGTTTCGATTATCCGCTTGAGAATTCGCCCCGGTTTTGTCGAGTGGGCCTGTTGGTCGGTTCAATAACGTTGCTCTTCGTGGCAATGCTCGGTCAGTTCGAGCAATGCCTGGATTTCGTCCCACCAATCGGAATCACGCCAATCGAGTTGGCTCAGGGCAACCCGCGCTTGCTGGAGTTGTTCCGGGAGATCGAGGGAGTCGTCCAGGAACAGCACGGGTTCCGATCCGATGCGCACCAATCCACCTCGGATCCCGCCTAACCACTCGTTGCGAACACGAATGCCTTCGCTCTGGGCGATCGCCAACAGTCGCTCCATTCTTTCCAGCGAGTCGATTCCCACGGTGGATTCACCTTGATTTCGGTCGATAAAGTGAAGTATTCATGGAGTCGGACATTAGCAAATCGATCCCGCCAACACCACGGCAGAATGAGAACCATGGCAACTTCCTCCCCTGAATCAAATGCCAGCATTTCCGCCGATCGCATCCGTTTCACCCAGGACGAGTTGGAGAGGCGATTGATTCAGTTGGAACGATTGGCGGCAGTTGGGGAATTGAGCAGCACAACAACGCATGAGTTCAACAACTTGTTGATGACGATCATCAACTATGCAAAGCTCGGCTTGCGGCACAAAGATGAGGCGAGCCGCGACAAAGCGTTCACGCGGATCTTGGATGCCGCGAATCGCGGAGCGAAGATCACCAGCACGGTCCTCGGTTTATCGCGTTCCGGTTCTGGTCCGATGGAGCCACTCGACTTGGTCGCGTTGGTTGAGGAAACTCTCGTCCTGCTCGAACGGGAATTGTCGAAGTATCGGATCGACGTCGAGCGCGATTTTCATCCATCGCCGAAGATTTTGGGTGCTGCAGGTCCGTTGCAGCGTTTGCTCTTGAATCTGATCACCAATGCGCGGCAAGCGATCGGCGAGCGGGGAACGATTCTGATTCGCGTGGTACCGGAAAAATCTCACGTCGTCTTGACGATTCGAGACAACGGTTGCGGTATCCCCCAGGAAAATCTCTCGAAACTCTTCCAGCCTTTTTTCACTACCAAGTCGGGACCGGACGCGAGTGGCAAAGGTGGTACTGGTCTGGGGCTTTCGGTCTGCAAAGAGATCGTGGATGAGCACCGGGGCCGCATTCGAGTCGAAAGCACGATTGGCAAGGGGACCGCATTCACGATCCGCTTTCCGATCGCGAAGAAGAGCCTATCCGAAAATCATTGATCGCTCCTGCAATCGCTGCGTTGCCAAGCTTCTCGGCAAATAGCTAAATCCGAAAGAGCTTTCGAATTGCGGTGACGAGTGAATCACGCTGCTCTTCATGCGGCGCGTCCCGAAGCGATTGGAGTGGGAAGTGCAACAGCTTGTTGATCACCCGTTCCATGGCTTGAGCGACCTCGTTCTGCAACTCTGGCGAACTCCCTTGAAGCGCCTGCTTGGCAAGCAAACGTTGCAGTTCCGCGTCGCGGATCATGTCGGCTTGCTCTTTGAGCGCTCGGATCGTCTCGCTGGAGGATCTCAACTCCCAATCCGACTTCAAGCGTTGGCGTTCCTCTTCGATGATGCGTTTTGCTTTGGGCAGTTGCTGGCGACGGAATGCTTCGTTGCGTTGGCAAACCGACTGAAGATCGTCGACCGCGTAAAGAAAGACGTTGGGTAGCCGAGCGATGCTGGATTCAAAGTCGCGTGGGACGGCGAGATCGAGAACTAGCAGAACTCCTTTCCGCCGTTGATGCATCACGTTTCGCATGCGGATTTCGGTCACAATAGGCTCTGGCGCACCTGTGGTGCTGACCACCAGGTCGGCTTGGACCAACCAATTTTCGAGGGACTCCCACGGTTGGGCTCGGACCTTGAATCTGTCCGCGACCTCGCGAGCCCGCTCCAGGGATCGGTTGATCACGGTGACTTGCGAAGCTCCTTTGCCGACAAGGTACTGGAGGGTCTCTACCCCCATATCACCGCTTCCGATGACGACAATCTGTTTGTCGTCGAAGCGTTCGAAGAACTCCGATGCAATCTCGCTCACGGCGACGCTGGGGATGCTGACGCGGCGGTGATGGATCTCCGTCTCGTTGAAGACCCGTTTGGACACTTGGTTCGCGCGTTGGAACAGGGTGTGGAGAATGGGGCCGGCAAATCCTCCCGCGCGCGAGCGCTCGTACGCTTCGCTCACTTGGGCTGCGATTTGCGATTCCCCCAAGACCAGGGAGTCGATGCTGCTGACCACGGTAAACAGGTGATCGATCGCTGCGTCATCATCGCGCGCGTGAAAATGGGTCCGGAACAATTCCGGGTCGACCCGATGGTAGGCTGCGATAAACCCAATCATCTCCTCGGAAGCGGGGAGGTTCTTGTCGGGTGCGGAGGCTGTGTACCATTCGACGCGATTGCAGGTATTTAGCAGCACCGACTCGCTCTCGGGGAACGTGTCCCGAAACGCCGCGAGCGCTGGCTTGTACTGATCGGTCGAGAAGGCGATCCGCTCGCGTACTTCAATGGGAGTCGTATGGTGGCTGCAGCCAATCATCCGAACCTTCATGCTCGCCACCTCCCGACCAACGGTGCTGCGAGAGAGGTCGGACTACTGCCATGGGGAGCGGACATGACGACCGCAAATGCGACCAACACAATGGCAAACGACAGAACGCTGAGGATAGCGGTCCATTCGCCACGTCCCCGTTTGGACAAAATCCACTGCAGCACCGCGGCGATGCTCAGCCAAACAAACAGTGCGGTCGAGAATAAGATTCCGCGATCGGTCCAGGCGATTTGTCCGTGTTGCATCACGTTCATGATCCCTCCGGAAACCACGCCAAACCCGACTGCCACGGCGCTCCCCAGAATGCACTTGCGGCCGATGGACTGCAGATACTCGAGCGACGGTAAGCGAAGAGCATTGGCCGATGACCCAGGATGCTTCAGTCTCCAACCTTGAACGAAGTACATCATGGCAACTGCGAATCCGAGGGCGACGAGCATGGTGCCGATCAACATCGCAGCGGAGTGAGTCAGTCTCCAAAACGAGGCAGACGACGATGTTCCGATGGGTGATGGAGACGGGAACGCAATGGCTAAACCGACGATTCCGATAATGATCGGCAGGACGAACAACCCCGTCTGTTTGTCGCTGCGGCGATAACTCATCCAAAGCGAAGCGCCCGCGATCAGCCATGCGGCGAGAAATCCCCAGTCGTGCCAAGTGCGAAAGGCGGCAAACTGATTGGGGGACCACGAACCCCAAACGCGGTACGCAAGATAAAGCGTATGCGTCAAAAAAGCCAAGACCATCATTCCGGATGCGATCCGCCATGCCCAGCGGCGAGTCCACTCACCAGACGAACCAAACCGTGCTACTTCGAGAATGAATGCGAGAACATAAGCGACAAGAAAGCATGTCTCGTTAGGCATAACAAAGCGCCCCCTGAAGCGAACAAAAAACCTCGTGCCGTTGGTATCGCACGAGGTTCAGGGCGGGAATCGACCAGCGACGGGATCGCGACACAGGAATTCGACGAGGGCTTAGTCCCAATCCTCATCCTCTTCGTCGTCTTCTTCCCAGTCCTCGTCGTCATCTTCGTCGTCGTCCCAATCCTCCTCGTCCTCTTCGTCTTCTTCTTCTTCCTCGTCGTCCCCTTCGACCTCTTCCCAGTCGTCTTCTAGTTCTTCATCTTCCTCGAATTCTTCTTCGCCTTCTTCTTCCTCGTCGTCGAAGTCGTCTTCATCTTCTTCCTCGTCGTCGAATTCCTCTTCCTCCTCGAAGTCATCGTCTTCGTCATCGTCATCGAATTCTTCGTCGTCGTCAAAGTCTTCGCCATCGTCCGACATAATCAAGGTTGAAACACCAGGCTGCAACCATGACCACGACAGGGACCATGAATCCAATTCGTGGCTTGACTTTTCTCCAAAAGTGGCAGCGGCGAACGTCATCTTCACAGTAGACACCTTGCTTCTTTCGATCCTAATCGAGGGAAGGGAAACGAGTTGGTTTCGGAACTAAAGTACTGTTCTAACGAATTCGGCCACCAATGCTAGCGGTGGATTCGCCTTCAGTCTACGCTCCTTCATTCGTCGGGTTGCAAAAAGCCGGTATCGCTTTGCGGTGCCGATTCATGAAGCCTGACCGCTATTTCGGCTTCTGCCGCCCGAATCTTTTGGAGCTTGGGAAGATTATCAAGGGAGGAAAGCCCAAAAAGTTGGAGAAATGTTCGCGTCGTCTCGTAGAGATAAGGCCGGCCCAATTCCTCGTCCCGGCCTGCGATGCGAATGAGGGTCCGCTGCAACAGCTGGCGGAGTATTTCGTCGCAGTTGACACCCCGGATCGCCTCGATTTCGGCCCGCACGATTGGCTGTCGGTAGGCGATGATGGCGAGGGTTTCGAGCATGGACTGGCTGAGCAAGTGTTCTGAGGGAATTTCGGGGCGGCGGCGAACCCATGTCGCAAATGCTTTCCTAGTAAGCATTTGCACGCCGCCCGCCACTTCCTCCACCCGAAATGCTCTCCCCTCAGCGTCCAACCGTTGGTTGATTTCTGCGACGGCGGATCGGGCGGCTGTCGCGTCGGGCAAGCCCGCTGCGGCAGCGAGTCGTCGGTAGGACAACGGCTCCTTGGCGATGAAAAGCGCCGCTTCCACGAGGGGGTGCGGAGAACCAGCGAATTCCTCTTCCTGGGTAGCGTTCGACATCCGGTGTTGTGTTCCTTCTGAGATCCTCTGAGCCTCCAGCCTTGCTCCGGGGGGCCCGTTGCGGCATATTGCGTGCACGTTGAACGATGCGGCCTCCAGGTATCGTAACAAAAATTGCCTCATTCATGCCAACTTCAAACGCCAAGCCGAGATCGGGAATCGGTTGTTTTTTAGCGATCCTGGGCGCTTTTGGCCTACTTGTGGCCATCGGGATCCTTTTCAGTTGGGCGACGATTTCCGGCGTCGAATTCTCCCCGAACACCTTTCAGACCCGATCATTTTCGTACTCCCGCATTCCAGGGACCCAGATGCGGCTGTCCAAGACCAAATTGGGGACCCTTTCGTCCCCGACATCGACCGATATCTTGAAACACCTTCCGACGCTCAACCGCCCTCAGGAATGGCACGTTGCGACGATCGCAAGTTGGGGGAGCGAGAGGCATGCCGCCAACGTATTGATCGAAGCGTTTCGGCAACGCGATGCGTCAGGCATGGACGTTTGGAGCGAGTGGTCGACGAAGAACCCCAACGTTGCAGCCATGTTTTGGCCATTGGTGCAGCAGGTTGCATTTCAGCAACTGTATAGCTGCATACCGGAGCTCCTGGAAATCGCCGAATCCAACACCGATTCCGCGTCGCTCGAGAAGAATACTCTCGAAGCGATTGCGAAAACGGTGGTCGCGAGACTGGAGCGATCGACGGAAGAATCGCAATCGACCGAGCTTTTGAATTGGCTGGGGTCGCTTCCTGTCAAAGATCCCGACAACGTTCGGTGGTTCGAGGAACGGAAAAAAGAGGTGCAGCGAACTCGAGGCCCTCTGGGCCTTTGAAGCTCCCGAAAACCCATCGAATCGACGCATCATGCTTGCCTCCACCCAGCAGATGCTCGACAATAAAAGGATAGGAATGGGTGTCTGATTGAGGCTGCACGTGGATCTATCAATGGCGAGCGAACCACCAATCTCTACGACAACGGTAAGCGACCCAGCGTTGTTGGAGCGTGCCCGATTGGCGCTACGGTCGCTCCAGTTCGAAGAGGAGGCCGCACGGTATCGGGCCGCGGTCGCGGAATTGATGGAAGCGATTGCGGACGCGGAATCTGGGGATGAGGAACCGCTGAAGCGTTGGTTGTTGGCTCGTCGCGATAGCGATGGTTTGGTTGGCAGCGAGCCCATGGCTCGCGGTTCTTCGCCTATCCCTTCGACTCCTGCCGATGAGCCGACCGAAACCGTGCTGAACTGCCAAACGCCGAACGGCCAATCCTCGGTCCCCAGCGAAAGCCATTCGCCGTGGATTCGGATGGAGCAAGCGGCCAGGGAGCGCGCCAAGGTTTGGATGGATGCGGAATCGCACGAGGAGCGCGTGACGGGGACCAGTTCCTTGGACCTTGCGGTTGAAAAACACAAAATGGGAACGACGGCGAAACGGCGATCCCGCGGTCGGATTCTTTCATCCCACATCGGCGTTAGTTTGTTGGTGCATGGTCTTCTGGTCCTGGGGCTCGGATGGTGGGTCGTCGCGATTGCGCAGCCCGAAAAGCATTTGATGATTTCGGCAGGTACGGCCGAGTTCGAGGAGATCGCGCTCGAGACCGTTCTGGAACAGACCCCTTCGGAGTTGGAGCCATCGGAAGAGCCCGAGTCGGCGCCCAACGCCGAGCTCGACATGACTCCGATTGCCCCTACTCAAATCGCTGCTATCGATATCGGTGTCGGTCCTGCTATCAGCGAGTCCAATCTGTTCGCCACGTCGAACTCGCTGAACGGGGCTGCAGGGATGGGAACCAACCTCGCGGCAGGGGCAGAGTTTTTTGGTGCCAAGGCCGCCGGGAACAATTTTGTTTTTGTTGTCGATTGTTCGCCGAGCATGGCTCGCGACAACGCATTCGAATCCGCAAAGGAAGAGATTGTTCGTTCACTCTCGATGCTCAAACCCAAGCAGCGCTACTTCATCCTCCTCTTCGGCTCGCAGATCGATACGATCCAGTTCCCTGGAAGCGAACCGGAGCAGTATTTGTTGCGGGCGAGTCCCGAAAACCTGGAGAAGACGTTGCTGTGGGTACAGCGTGCAAAAATCCAGAAGGAAGGTCGACACCCGATCGATGCGGTAAAACAAGCGATCGCTATGCAACCCGACGGCATCTTTCTATTGTTTGATGGGGACACAAAGGTTGGAAATTGGACCGGTCGCATTCGCGATCTGAATCGCAACGACGATCTTCTTTCTCAAGGCGAGACCAATATACCTATCCACGTAATTCATTTTTTTCGGGATGAGTTCGCTCCAGAGATGAAACGACTCGCCGACGAAAACGAAGGATCCTATCGTTTTGTCCCTCGTCCGAGAAAAGGGGGAGAACGATGAACGACGCGGATCGTTCGGTAGTGAAAAAATGGAACATCGGCTCGGCCATCGCCTTCACGGTCAGCCTCGTGGTTCATCTCCTGGCGACGCTTATTTTGTCCTGGATCATCGTTGCTCACTCAGGTTCGGGATTCAACGGCATCGCAATTCGCGGTTCCCAGCTTGATGATGCGATGGACTCGGAGATGGAAAGTCTCGAGATTTCCGATTCCGCATCGAAGCATGCCGAAGAGGACAATGATCCGCAAAAAATTCCTATGCCCGTGGCACTGCCCCTTACCAGCACTCGCGTCGATAGCTTTGCATCGATTTCATCCGTAACGCCTTCACTCTCGAGCACCGCGTTCACGGAGACCGGTCTGGCCGTGATGTTGGGAGGAGGTAACGAGGATAGTGAAGGGGCCAGTGGCGGTTCCTCGAAAGGACTCCCCCGCGGGACGGGAGCCAGTTTTTTTGGCGCGCGAGCCGATGGGAATCGGTTCGTCTTCGTCATCGACAGTTCCTCATCGATGAGTGGTAGGCGATGGGAGGCGCTGCGAATCGAGCTCAATCGCGCCCTCCGCAGTCTCTCGCTGGACCAAGAGTTTTTCGTTATCAGCTTTGATGTCGGCGCTCATCCCATGTTCAACACCTTGCCTCCCAAAGGGGAATTCCTCAAACCGACCAAGGAGAACATCGATCGCTTGAATCGGTGGATTGGTTCGATCAACCATGGCTCTAGCACCCAGCCGGCCTCCGCCATCGGGATTGCGCTCCGACTCGAACCCGACGCGATCTTTCTGTTGTCGGATGGTGAAATTCGGGACGCCACGCTGTACGACCTGAGAATCTACAATCACTCACAGGGTGACGACGGGAAAATCAAGGTGTCCATCCCGATCCATACGGTTCTCCTGCACAGCGAGGTCGGCTACCTCACGCTCAAAGCGATTGCCGATGAAAACGATGGCGTTTTCACCCCGGTCACCCTGTTTCACTCAAGCCGCTGAGCCCTCCCTCCGGGAAGAGTCCTGCTTTTCGGGATTTTTTCCTTTTTTCGCATCCTGACCGAAACCCGAAGCCGATGGGCGTGTTTGCCTACCCCTATTCCTTCGATCAAACTCGAGATAACTCAGCCCCCCCGCACTTGGAGACGGTATGTTCCGTTCCCCCTGCTTCTTCTGGTGTCTTCCCCTTGCAATCGCTTGGTATTTGGGAACGCCGCACGTCTGGATCCAAGCCCAGAACCCGTTGAAAGAAACCCTTTCCAAGCGGGAAACACAGTTCTTCGAGTCGAAGGTACGACCGTTACTGATCGATAAGTGTTACCGATGCCATTCCCTCGATTCCAATCTGGCAGAGGGAGGGTTGAGGCTGGATACCCGCGAGGCGATGCGGCGCGGCGGAGACGGTGGGCCAGCAGTGGTACCGGGGAACGCCGAAGCGAGCATGCTGGTCCGAGCCGTCGGGTATCAAGATTCCAATCTGCAAATGCCCCCGCTCGATGCGGGAGGAAAGCTGACGAATCCCGAAATCAGGATCCTCGAACAATGGGTGAAAATGGGGGCGCCGGACCCGCGCGAGGAACCCTCTCACGTGCTGGCGGAAGAAAAAGTTGCCGAAGGATCCGATTGGTGGTCGTACCAACCCCTCCATTCGGCAGAACCACCCGGCAAGAGCGACTGGGCGTGGAATGACATCGATCGTTGGATAGAGCGTGGACAGAGTCAAAACGGGATCACGCCGCTCGAGGATGCCGAGCCGTCAACCCTCTTGCGACGTCTGTCGTTCGACTTGACGGGCTTGCCCCCGAGCGTGGAAGAGGTTCGGGCTTTCTCCGAGCTTGTGCAGACCAGATCGCGCAGGGAGGCTATCGAGATGACCGTCGACCGATTGCTCGACAGCGAGGACTTTGGGCCGCATTGGGGACGGCACTGGCTAGATGTCGCTCGCTACGGCGAATCGAGCGGCCGCGACGTGAATATCCCGTACAACTTTGCATGGCGTTATCGCGATTGGGTCATCGATGCGTTCAACGATAACATGCCGTTCGATCGGTTTCTCGCAGCCCAGATCGCCGGCGACCAACTACCGTATGCTGACGATTCCGAACGGGCTGCGAATTTGATCGCGACGGGATTCCTGGCCATCGGCTCACGCAATTTGAACGAAGGCAATCCGCTGCAGTTTGCCGTCGATCAAGCAGATGAGCAAATCGATACGCTCTTTCAAGCCATGATGGGGACCACCTTCGCTTGCGCACGGTGTCACGATCATAAATTCGATCCGATTTCGCAGCGCGAATACGCGGCCTTGGCAGGTATCTTTCTTTCGACGGACACCCGGTACGGTTCGGTTGGAGGGAACAACCCGCGAACCGGTGCGCCAGGCATCGAGCTTCCTGGCCATCCCTCAATCCCGGTGATTCCGTCGCTGTGGTCCGAGGAACAGCTTGCGGAAAAACGCACGCAACTTGCCGAATGGAAGACGCAACGGGACGCGTTGGAGGATGAGGTGAAGGCGGCTCGCAAGGAAATGGCTTCGGGCAAAACAAGCGACCGAAGCAAAGCCCAGGAGCTTCGCAAGCTCACCACTCAAATCCGGGATTTGGAATTTCAACTCACCCACGTCGATGCCGAAGGCCATCCGCGGCCATGGGCCATGGGGGTTGTCGATAAACCTGCGGTATCGGAACGTGAGTTGAGCAAACAAGCTCGGGCAGCGAACGCGAAAGCCTCGAAGGATAAGCCGGCCAACGCGGCCGCGCGTCGCCCCACGTTTGCGACGATCGGCGACAGTCCTTTCTTCGCGCGAGGCGAGATCGGGATGCCGGGGGAACGTATCCCTCGATCGGTTCCGAAGTTTTGCGGCTCACCGAGCCCATCTCCGATCTCCCAACAAGCCAGCGGTCGTCTCGAACTCGCCCAATGGGTCATCAGCCGAGACAACCCGTTGACGGCGCGTGTGGCAGCGAATCGTGTTTGGTATTGGTTGATGGGGCAAGGCATCGTCGAGACGGTCGACAACTTTGGAACAACAGGCTCCGAGCCAACCCATCCCGAACTGCTGGACCATTTGGCGATCGAGCTTCGGGATCGCGGATGGGACATCAAGGCCTTGATCCGCAAGATTGTGACGAGCCGCGCGTACCAGTTATCATCGGTCCAATTCTCATCAGTCGTTGGGGAATCGGGTACCGATCGAATCGCAGAGAACGCCCAGGATCCCGACAATCGTTTCTACTGGCGGGGCAAACGTCGACGATTGCAAGCCGAGGAAATGCGCGACTCGATGCTTTTCTTGGCGGGACGGTTGGATCGATCGCGCCCCGTCGCAACCACCATGGCCAAAAACTTTGGTACCAAAATCAATGTAGGGATTGGACGCAAACGGGCCAAGGGGGAAGTCCTCGCCGACGACGTCTGCCGTTCGGTCTACTTGTCGTTACCCCGCTCGGCATCTCCAGAGGTGCTCGAGCTATTTGATCTTCCTGACGGAAGCTTCGTGCAAGGCGTCCGCGAATCGACCAACGTTCCGTCGCAGTCGTTGTTCATGCTCAACAGTCCGCAAGTTGCGGGGCACGCGGCCGCCATGGTCAGAACGGTGACGGAACGTATCCCCGGACGGGGCACCAAGATCTTTGAACCGCGCGCAACGATGCTATGGCAAATGCTCTTGGCTCGGAATCCCGCGCAAGACGAGTTGGAGTGGGCGCGAAATCTTTGGACCGCGGCTGATAACAGCGACTCAGCGTGGGTCGGTATCGTCCGCGGATTGCTTGCCACGGCTGAATATCGCTACCTGGACTAATGAGAGAACTATCGATGAATACAAAGTTGTTCTTGGATCGCCGATCCTGGCTCAAACACTCGAGTTGCGGGTTCGGTTGGCTCGCGTTTTCTGCATTGGTTGGAAATTCGAAAGCTGCCAGCGATGTTCCCAATCATCCCATGGGCAAAGCCAAACGGGTGATCTTTTTGAACATGAAGGGGGGACCGTCCCACGTCGACACGTTTGATTACAAGCCTGAATTGAAACGAGCGGACGGCACGGCCGGTCCAAAACCTGGCAGCAAGTGGATGCAGTCGCCATGGAAATTCCAGCAGCGGGGACAGTCCGGTCTCTGGATCTCGGAATTGTTTCCCGAGCTGAGCAACCAAGCGGATGAAATGCTGATCGTCAATTCGATGCAGACCGACGTCCCGGCCCATCCCCAAGCGACCATTCGAATGCACACCGGCACCAGTCAGTTCGTTCGGCCGAGTTTGGGATCGTGGGTGCTCTACGGGCTGGGAAGCGAAAACGACAGCTTGCCCGGCTTCATCAACATCGGCGGAGGGGGTGTCGGAGGATCGCAAACCTATGGGAACGCGTTCTTGCCAGCCAGTTATCAAGGGATGCGGTTGGGGGGCGACAACCGGGAAGTGGACAAATCGCAGATTGCGAACTTGTCACCACTGGCAGGCGAAGTGCGGCAGCGTCGGGAATTGGAGTTCATCCAATCGATGAACCAAAAAAAGAGGCAGTACGATCCAGGTGACGCGGAAATTGATGGCGTCATCCACTCCTACGAGTTGGCGTTCCGGATGCAAACCGAACTGCCGCGTGTTCTGGACATCAGTTCCGAGTCAGAATCGACCCAGGCTTTGTATGGCTTGGATCGGAGCGAGACGAGGAATTTCGGCAGCAAGTGCTTGATCGCTCGCAAAATGGCCGAAGCCGGTGTCCGATTCATCGAAATCTCCCACGGCGGATGGGATCATCACTTCAACATCACCGAGCAACTGCCCAAGAACTGCACCGCGATCGACCGGCCGATGTCCGGTCTGCTGACCGATCTCAAGCAACGAGGTCTGCTCGATGAAACCTTGGTGGTCTGGACTGGCGAGTTCGGTCGGACGCCGTACGTCCAAGGGAGGGACGGGCGGGACCACAATCACAAGGCATTTAGCCTCTGGATGGCCGGTGGCGGGGCAACGCGGGGGCTCCAATACGGTTCCAGCGGAGATTTCGGAGCGGAAGCGGTCGAGAATCCGGTCCCAATCGTCGATTTCCACGCGACCTTGCTCGCTTTGTTGGGATTAAACCATGAGGAATTGACCTACCGATACGCAGGCCGCGATTTCCGTCTAACCGATACCAAGGGGCGGATCATCCCCGATTGGATCGCTTCGTAGAGAGAACCTGTTCCCCATTCACGATTGTTCGGCTACGATGTCGGGCGGTTTGAGCATCGTTTCTCGAAGCGCTGGATCCCATGAGCGAACTCCATCATGAGTGCGGTGTAGCTGCGGTCTACCATCTGCCCTCCGTACCTGAGAGCCCTTTGTGCGGAGATGCAGGACGCGATTGCGCTTCCTATCTGCTGCCGCGAATGTTGCAAGACATCCAAAACCGGGGACAGCTTGCGGCAGGGATGACGACCTACAACGCCACCCGGTCCCAGCTGTTGGAGACCCACAAGGACATCGGCACGGTCAGCGAAGTGTTTCGTTTGTCGCATCGCGGCAAGCACGAATCGATCATGCACCAACTCGCGGGACCAGCCTCGATCGGCCATGTGCGGTACGCGACCTGCGGCCAAGACGACCGCAACTACGCCCAGCCCTTCGAGCGCCAGCACATTCACAAGCACAAGTGGTTCAGCTTCTGCTTCAATGGCCAGTTGGCCAATTACAACCAGCTCAAGGAGCGATTGACCCGCGAGGGAGACCACCATCTTGCACGGGACACCGATACGGAAATTATCCTCCACGAATTGGGGCGAGAACTGACCATTAGCCCCGGCAAGGATCTTGTCGACGTGTTTGCGTCGGCGGCCAAGAACTTTGACGGCGCGTACTCTCTAGCGCTGCTGAACGCCAAAGGAGAACTACTCCTGGCCCGGGACCCTCTCGGGATCAAGCCACTGTGTTACGCATTTGACGGTTCCCTTTTCGCCGCTGCGAGCGAGAGCGTTGCATTGCTCAACCTCGGCTATGACCGCTCCGCAATTCATCCCGTCGCCCCGGGGACTTGCATCCTGGTCAATCCATCGGGCGTCACCACACGGCGCTACAGCGATATTCGCGATTCCGCATTTTGTTTTTTCGAGTGGATCTACTTTGCGAATGTCGCAAGCACCCTGGACGAGCGTAGCGTGTACATGTCCAGGACGCGGCTCGGCGAAGAACTGGCACGGCTTGAACTGGCCCGGAACGAAATCCCTCTCGACAGCGATACGATCGTGGTACCGGTACCCGACACCAGCAAAGCGGCGGCCGATGCCATGGCGTACCGACTTCGGATCCCGTGCCGCGAAGGCTTGATCCGAAACCGCTACTCCGGTCGGACATTCATCGAGGGGAACCGAGCCCGAAAGGTATCCGCCGCAATGAAATACACCCCGCTCCGGGAAGTCTTGGAAGGGAAGCGGGTAATCCTCGTCGAGGATTCCATTGTCCGCTCGACGACGATGAAAGTGCTGCTCAAGCGGATTCGCGACTTGGGGGGAGCCAAGGAAATCCACGTGCGGGTTGCGTGTCCTCCTATCGTCGCGCCGTGTTTCTACGGCATCGACATGTCCACCATCGACGAACTGTATGCTCCCAAGTTCCTGAACCAGGGCGAGATCAACGACGAAGTCCAGCAGCGGATGGCCGCGGACCTGGAATGCGACTCGTTGCGCTACCTGCCTGTCGACTCCATCGCGAGGGCTATCGATCTGCCTGCCTCGAGCCTGTGCCAAGCGTGCATCACCGGAAAATATCCCACCCCAGTCGGCCAGCAACTGTACCAAGTTGCGAGAAACAACCACATTCAGGGTCGGCCTTCGGCCCGCACCTACGAATTGAACCCAGAGGCGATCGGATCGAGCTAACCGAACCTGTCATGCTTGTCGTTTTTCTTTCGCTCACCCCACCTTAGATCATGGCCCAACTTGCCCACCTCGTTTACTTCACCCTTCACGATCCCTCCCCGAAAAAGGTGGCGGACCTTGTCGCTGCATGCCATCGCTACCTTGCTCCTATCGAGGGAATCGTTTACTTCTCGGTCGGAACATTGAATCGGGAACTCAATCGCCCGGTCAACGATCTCGGGTACGATGTCTCGTTGCATGTTGTCTTTGAGAGCAGGCAAGCGCACGACAAGTACCAGGTCGACCCCAGCCATCTGAAGTTTATCGGGGAGCAGAAGCAAGGCTGGAAACTCGTACGTATCTTCGATTCGGATGTCGTCAACGCATGAACACGGTTCTTGATCGGATCGTCGCCAGCAAACGCGAAGAGATCGCGTTGGTCAAGAAGAGACGGGATTTGCAGGCCCTTCGGGATGCCGTCCACATGGCACCCGAGATCAGGAATTTTCACGAGGCTTTGCAGCGGACCAATCGCATTCGATTGCTCGCCGAAGTGAAGAAAGCCAGTCCATCCAAAGGAGTCATTCGCCCCCATTTCCATCCAGTAGACATCGCCCGAGCTTATCAAGCCGGCGGTGCTGCCGCGATCAGCGTTTTGACCGATGAACCGTTTTTCCAGGGCAAGCTGGATTACTTGAGCCACATCCGAGACGCGGTATCGATCCCAATCCTGCGCAAAGATTTTATCTTGGATGAATACCAGATCTATGAGGCTCGCGTGGCGGGGGCCGACGCGGTCCTGCTGATCGCGGAGTGCCTGCCTGGAGAGGAATTGCCGCAATTGTACGAATGCGTCCGCAGTCTTGGGATGCACGCTTTGATTGAACTGTACGAACCGGTCCATCTCGACCGGGTGCTGGCGACCGGCACTCCACTGGTTGGGGTCAACAACCGCGATTTGCGAACGTTCGCCGTCGAACTCGAGCATGTCATCCGGCTCAGAGCTCGGATACCCACCGACGTGACGTTGGTCGCCGAAAGCGGCATCTCCAACCACGACGATGTGCGTCGATTGGAGGATGCAGGGATCGATGCGATTCTCGTAGGGGAATCGCTGATGCGTCAACACGACGTACGCCAGGCGGTGGAACTGTTGATGCAGTTCCACTCGGAGTGAATCGTCAGGCGTTTACTGACGCATCGTTTTTGGGTCGAGCTGGCTGAAGGGAAGTTCGAACAGGGCCATCATCCCTTCGAGATCCCCGGATTGAATCCCCTTGGTGAACCAGTACGCTCTCGCTTCAGCACTGCCGTGGGTGAAGGCGGCTTCGCGGACGCGACCTGTTGCTTTCTTTTGCAACACATCGTCACCGATCTTTTTCGCGGCGTTGATCGCCTCCTCGATATCTCCTTTTTCGAGAATGCTTTTCGAGGTTTGCGCGTGGTGAGCCCAGACTCCCGCCAAGTAATCGGCTTGCAATTCGAGCCGGACGCTCAGTTGATTGGACTCGGCCTGCCCCGATTGCATTTGCATCGACTGGATCTTTCGGGAGAAGCCGAGCAGATTCTGCACATGGTGCCCAATCTCGTGCGCGATCACGAACGCCATGGCGAAATCCCCCTTGGCGCCGAATTCATTTTGGAGTTGGCGGAAAAAATCGAAATCGAGGTAGACGTTTTTGTCTCCGGGGCAATAGAACGGGCCGACAGCGGCGGTTGCGTCACCGCATGCGGACCGGACAGCACCCGAAAACAAGACCAGCTTGGGCTCTTCGTATTTCGCTTTCAACTGATCGCGAAACAATCGCACCCAGACATCTTCGTTGTCTTTGAGCACCACACCCACGAACTTCTTCAGCGGGGCGTCTTTGTCGCTGGCGGGATTGACTGGAACCTGAGTTTGCTGGGTGGGCCGCTGCTGGCCGACCTGCTCGATCAGCTGCATCGGGTTACCACCTAAGATCATCGAAATCACAACGGCGAAGATGATAAAGATGAGGCTACCACCAGCCAAGCTTGCCGCGGGCATGGCCATCCCTCTTCGATCCTCAACATTGCCCGACTCTTCTCGACCTTCCCAACGCATTTCCCAAAACCTCGACTAGCAAATTGGTAAAAATGACAACTCCTCGTCTTGCAGAGAACGAGCGAATTTTAGCAGAAAGACGCAAATCGGCTCGGGGGGAGCAAAAAAAGTTTGCTCGCTTGCGGTAGTCGGATTCCCGCGAGAGTGGAATAACGAGAGAATTTCGAGGGATACGGGAGCGGTCTAGTAGGCGTCCTGCTTGAGAACCACCCGAAAAGTCTTCAGGACAATTTTGAAATCCAACCACAACGACCATTCGCGGATGTAGCGATGGTCCATCTCGATTCGGTACTCCATCTTCTCGAGCGTGTCGGTTTCGCCCCGGCTCCCCATGACTTGGGCCAACCCTGTAATGCCTGGTTTTACCTTGTGCCGCATCATGTATCCGCGGATCAGCGAGCGGTATTTCTCATTGTGAGCAGTCGCGTGCGGTCGGGGGCCGACCAATGACATATTCCCTGCCAGAACGTTGAACAACTGCGGCAACTCGTCCAGCGAGGTCCGCCGCAGGATTCGACCTACCGCGGTGACTCGCGGGTCATCCTTCGTGGCTTGTTTCACCACCGCACCGTTGTCGCAGGTCACCATGGTTCGGAATTTCCAAACGAGAATTTCCTTGCCGTCGAGACCGTAGCGTTTCTGACGGAAGAAAATCGGTCCGGGCGAAGAGTATCGAACCGCGATCGCACATAGGATCATGATCGGGGAGATGAGGATCAATGAAACCAAGCCCAGGACGATATCGAAAATCCGCTTTGCCCAGCTATCGACTCCGTAAATTGGCGTTTCGAAAACGCTGACGACCGGGAGTCCGCCGACGTTGGTCCACCGCGAATGGAGAAGTTCAAACACAAAGAAGTCCGGAACCAAGTAGACCGATACGGTGGAGTTGGAAAGGGTGTCGAGGATTCCGGTGATGCGTTTTTCAGCCCGCATCGGGAACGCGATCAACACGGTGTCGATTTCGCCGCGTCCGATCGCCTGCAGAAGGTCTTGGTTCGAGCCTAGAAACGGCGCTGGACTATCGGAAATCGCTTCCAAACGCTCACCGGCTCGATCGTCAAAGAAACCGATGACCCTCATGCCGCAATCTCCGGCGCGTTTCGCATTGTTTGCGATCTCGATCCCGAGTCGATTGAATCCGACGATCGCCGTCCTCTGAGTCATGTAACCGTTCGCATTTGCCAATTCAACCACGGAACGGATACACACATGGCAGTGAAGCAGCAGAAGAGCGGTGACCAGACAAGTCGCGAGAATTCCAAGCCACCCCCAGGGAAGGTGGATAGGCAGAAAAAAGCTTGCCAGATACACCCCTGCCAAGCTCACACCCCACGAACCCGCGATCAATACAACTTCGATGTCTGCGGACCGCCCTCGGCTCGGACGATAGATCCCGGCGCATTCTCCGATCACGCACATCAGAATCGATCCCAGCAACCCGAAGGTCAGCCAATCCGTCGGACAGGCTTCGCCGGTCCACCACGCGGCCATGGGAATCGCCGCGCAAATCAAGACCGAGTCGCACGCATGAAGCAAGGTCGGAATCAGAGATCGGGTAGGGCGTATGTCGATACTGGACATGGCAACGAGGACTGATCGCTTCAGCACGAGGACGACGAACTTTTCCGCCGGGAAGCCTAGGTCGCATGGAGGTCGCAAGAGCTCGGGAATCGCGGTATTCCGTTGCCGATTCCTACTCGCAGACCACTTGTTCGCTACCTTCGTTGCAACCCGAAATCTCGCTCTCCGATTCAACCCACCGACGAGGACTGCCGATCACGTCTCCAGCCCCTTGTTCCACCTCACTGCTCCGAGTAATTGCATGCAGGAATCGATCAGCATCATCGTGCCGGTACGCGATCGCCAATCGAATGTCGGGGATCGGACTGAAGTATTGCTGGAACGAGTGAGTGAACTGAGCCGGAACATTCAACTGATTCTGGTCGACGACTTTTCGTCGGATGCGACTCCCGAGGTTTTGGACGATCTGCGGCGGAAATATCCTCAGGTCGAAGTGATCCGGAATCGCAAGATTCTTGGCCCCTCCCAATCGGCGGAACAAGCCCTGTACCGGGCAACCGGGGAGTTCATTTTTCTCCATCCGTCCTACGAACCCGTCAATTTCGATGAATTGATTCAGTTGTGGCGGTTGAGGCGGGATGATCAATTGGTCGTCGCTCGTGCATCCACCCGAGTCCGACGTATCGATACTGGATTCATGCATCGCCTGAAGGAATGGAGCAGCCAATTGACCAACCCCTCGGCGGCTCCTCCCTCGCAGTGGAACGGATTGCACATGGTGCGTCGCTCAGGGATCAAGGATTTCGCGGTTGCTCCGGACGGCATCGATGCGGTCGAATTCAGTCATCAATCCCACCGAAGATTGCCCGGCTCGCTCGCCGGACGCGAGCAAGCCGCCCGAGTGCGGTAAACCCTCTCGATTTTATGGTATCGGAGCCGGTTGCGAGACGGACGGTGGCACCGTGGGTGCTGGTGGAACCTTGATGAAGTGCTTGATCTCTCGCGCGGTTCGATAGAGAGTTCGGTGCACCCGTCCCAGGAACCGTGGCGATGAGACCATCCAGCGTTCCTGCGGGAATGGAACCGCTCCCATCCGCCCCTTGTATTCCTCGTCGCCGCGCATGAAGTCGACCTGACGGCACCCTCGTTCTAGGGCATAATCGGCCATCAAACCATTCAATTTCCATCCTGGATTTTGAACCGTCGTATTTGGTGCCATCGATGCCAGGTAGATCGAAAGGGTCGTGTCGTCGATAAAGAAGATCCCGCCGGCGGCAGGTGTCCCTCGCCAACGGAGAATCGCGATAAAGGAGTGTCCCGCTTCGCAGGTCTGGGATACCACGTCGCGAACGAATCCTGAAAAAGCTTCGCTGGAAAAACATCCGTGGATTCCACGATCCTGCCATCTCGCTTGGTGGATCGATTTCATGACCTCCAATTCCGAGCATGCCTCGTGCACCGTGCGGGCGATGTGGACCTCCAGGTCTCCGCTTTGCCGTTCCGATCGCGCTTCACGGATACGTCCCCGCAAGCGTCGAGGCCAACGATGAAAACCGTCCTCGTCGGGTTGCAGCGGAAGAACCCAGCAGCTGGGACTTTTGCGTCGCTCAACCGAACCGGGACTGTTGATCGAAAACACCTCGGCAAAGGCTTGCATCGCTGGGTCAGAAATCCGAATTCCGTCCAAGTCCAGATACTCCCAAGGCAATTCTCTGGAATGAAGAAGGTACGATGCGAAATCCCTTGCTACATCAACCGCTCGATCCGGATTTGCCATGATCCCTAAATCGTCCAAGCACGCTTTGCCGCTACCGACATTGACCAATGTGCGACCGGTCCACAATCGCCTTTCTTCAACCAAGGGAAAAATCCCAATGACCTTTCCGTTCTCTTCAGCGACCAGGGTTCGAACAGCGTCTGCTGTTGAAAAATGCTCGAGCCAGCAACGCTGAAAGGTCCACGATCGCAACAGATTGGAACCGCTCAAGGCTTGCCATTCCCCGGCAAGGCGTTCCAGTTCCCTCATATCGGTAATCAGACGAACGTGACTCATTGCGATTCCCAGTGACGTGCTCGATCGATCTCCAAGACACCGGTAGCGTAGGTTTTGCTGGGAATCCTATGGCGAAAAGCACACTAAATCGGGAAACGCACTCTTTCGCCGATCGTTACGATCGTTAGTTTCGTCGCAAAGCGAACCAACGCTGGCGTGCCAACTCCAGAACGAAACCCACACCGATCCCGGCAGTCAGGTACAGCAGCGCGTAGAGCGGCACCAGGAATCTACCGCCGGTCTCATAGAGAAGAGCGATCGTTACGGTGCTGATCGCGGGCAAGCCCAAAATCCAAACTCTCTCAGGACGACGCAGCAAGGCAAGGCCGATCCAACCCGTCACGATCGCCACGCGCCACAGCAAACTCGTCCCCGTGAACGGTCCCCAATGCGACGCTACCCGCATCGCCATGAGCGCAGGCACCTGAGTCGGGTGCGTTGTGATCCAGGTGCGGGTTTTCGCCAAGGCTCGATCGGCCAAGGCAACTTCGCGCTGGGCTTGCGACCACCCTTGGGATCCGGGTATCGCATCCAACTCTCGTTGCAGTTGCTCCTCGACCCGCCCATCCCAGTTACCGCGATCGGCGAACGCTTCATCGCTGTAACCGCCACACAGACTTGCTGCCCCTTGCCCTCCGAGCGGCATCCATCGCTCGAGAACGATGCAATTCCGGATCCACCAGGGGGCGAGGCAAGCGACAACGACGATCACGAAGAGCAACGTCCATCGCAATCCCCCGCGATCGCTTGAGACAGCCACCAGGATCGCCAGTCCAGGCAGCCAAAAAATCATCATCGAACGGGTCAGAATCAACGCGGCGACCGCCAACGATAACAGCCATAGCCAACGCCGCATCCGATTGTCGCGTTTCCAACATACGCCGCACAGACCAACGCACGTACACAACAGCATCGCCAAAGGTTCGGTCAAAAAATCGACTGAGTAAGTTCTTATGGTGCGATCGAGCATCGCGAGCGATAAGGTTGCCCCGGCCGCAAGAAAAGGAACCCACCGTGAATCTGTGATTCGACGTGTGACGTCAAGCGTCCCCCATACCGCCAACGCACCTGCCAGGGCGGTACACACGATCGAGGAACCTCGAACGGTTGCAAATCCGATCGGTCCTCGAGGAACAAACGAATAAATCAGCGCGATCCATGCTGGGTAAAGTGGCGGACGCGATGCGGTTGGACCTGGCCAATCCAAACGGTGCAGTTGCGAGTACCCATCCGCGGCCGGGTCCTCTCGGTACGGTTTCTGCCACGCCTCGGATCGCCAAGCGAATTGAAACCCATCCCCCACACTCAAACTGTAGGCAATCGATTCGTAATCGGGTCCGTCTCCGTGTGGCAGGGGAGGGCGTAGCCAAGTATCGGCACGTGCACCGTGGTAGAAGTGCCAAGCCGAAAGGACTGCGAATGCGAAGAGCAGCACGAGTGCGCCGAACGCAATTCCGCTGCGCCGTTCGCTAGGCGGTAAATCCTCGGGCCGCGGTTCGACAAAGGGTTTCGTGGAATCGACGGAATCACTCAATGCAGAAAGTGCCTCGACAGAAAACCACGGATTGTACCCGCTTTAATAACGTCCTCGCGACACTCCCAGCCCTCCGCTCCCATTCCCCGCCCCTACCTTAGGAGCATTGGGCTGTGTATTTGCGGATGATGGTCGCAGTTGGTTGGAACCCGATCCCTTGTACTCCACCAACATCAACGCATCGCTGCGTTGACCAACCATCGAGTTGGGGATCAAGCGGTTCATACCGAGAACGCTCGGTCCACCTCCTCCGAGTAGAGTATTCTGGACGGTTCCAGCCGGTGTTGCAACGACGCCACACGACAAGACGAGCACATGATCCGCAGGCCATCGAAATCGTTCTTGCAAACGCCACGAAACCAGTTGAGGGATCTCCACCTGCAGGTTTACACCTGCCGTTGCCGTTTCAATCGGGACCGGTATCAACCGCTCCACCTGGTCGATATCGCACTTGAGCATCGCATCGAGAGTGCGACCATCCAGACTCAGCAGCGGGCTAAAGGCCATGCGATATCCTTCCTGGATCTCGCCGTACTTCGGGGTGACCGGCGGCCACGGGCTGGCAGTGTTCTGGGCGTACTCTTTGAGATAACTTCGTGAACGCAATTGATCGACCGATTGCGTTTGGCCCTGCACCATCACGATATCCACCGATTGAATCTCGCGAACATCGGGTCGTTGCCGGAGTTGGGCGCCAAACATCGCAGAGTTTTCTTTGGACATCACCCAAGCCTGCAGGCCAGGTGTCTTCGCCTCCGTCGGTCGCATCAGAGGCAGTGCTTTTCCGCGCCATGTAGGATTGCCGATCGAAATCATCCGGATCGAAAAAACCTGTGCCTCTTGGCTTCCATTCACAAACCGCTCGTAGATGTTTGCGACGACCTGATGCATTCCCGCCGTGTGGTAGACTCGCAGGGTCGATCGGTCGGCTGTCAAAACACCAACCGGCTCTTGGAACCAGACCTCGCTACCTGTCTCGCGTACGATCCAGTCGATAATCGCCTGTTGCGGCCGATCCACATTCTTGAGGTTTTGTGTGTAGGGGCGTATATCGTATTCGACCCAGTATTGACCACTGGAATTGGGCAACTCGATGCGGTCTTGTCGCTGCGTTCTCGCCAGCCCTGGTTCGGGCTGTCCCGCAGGCCGCAAACTGTCGAGGCTCGGCACTGGAGGCGATTCGTTGGTTGGAGGAGTTTGTGCAGCGAGTCTCGGGGCACTCAGGCCTGTGGCCAAGAGCAAAAGAGCCGCTGATAAAAACGATCCGATCGCGCGCGAGCCATCCATCCCGAGCTCTCCCTGTTCAGTCCATGTCCACGTCTGCTCGAACAGGTATTACCGAATCCGGCGAGAGGGGAGCAAGATGGGAATCCGCAAAGCCACCCGCCAATGCTGCGCCCCAATGCCCTATTTCGTGACCGCAGATGCCTTCGAAGTGGGCAAAGCCCAAATATTTCGGAAGGCGACTGGGTTTCCGTGATCCTGGAGAAAGAGGGGACCGGGCTCCTTCGATTCGCCAGAGACTCCCCCCGGCGTGCCACGCGGCAATTCCAAGTCATCGTGAATCAGGACTCCGTTATGCCGAATGGTGATGCGAGCATTTCTCGTCTTTTTTACTTCGCTATCAAATTCCGGTGCCACGAAGTCGATGTCGTAGGTTTGCCAGGAAAGCGGGGGGTAGCACATGTTCAGCCGTGGTTGGGCGATTTGGTAAATCCCGCCACACTCATTGTTTTCGCCGCTCAACCCGAACGAATCGAGAACCTGAAGTTCGTAACGCCCCTGAACGTACACACCGCTGTTCCCGCGTCCCTGTCCGGAATCGGAGGGCTGAAACGGGGTCCGAAACTCGAGATGCAACGTGTGGCTTTGAAATGCGGGACGACTCGTGCAACCGATGCCGAGGTATTGATCCTCGACCATCTTTCCGTTTTGGAAATTGTCGACGTTCTTTCCATCAAACAAAACGACTGCGTCCTTGGGTGGAATCATGCCAAGTGTTCTGCTTTCCCGACGGAGTTTGCTGAGGGTCCCGAGTTTTTTTCCGTCCGAGCCGAACACATCGAGTTCCTTTCCTCGAACTTCTACTGTAAAGCCACCCTCACCACCTCGGGCAACTTTCTCAGATACTTTCGTCGAGCAGGCTTTGGTTGGAGTCCGTTCGCTGAACCCGTCGCCCGGCAAGCCTCCTTGGAGCAAATGGACCTTGAGTTCATCCTTGCCGCGCGCAATCACCTGCGCTCCCCAGGTTCCGCCCCACGCATCCAGAACCCCGAGGTACTCACCTTGCAAGTCGTAGATCAGCCCCGCTGCTTCTGCGGAGGTGTAAGTATCTCCTGCCCAAAGGAAGGATGGGGTGATGAATCCCGAACTGAGGGCGGTCGGAACGATCAAGCTTTGGAGGACGAACGATCGGCGGTGCATCATGGTAGGAGGCCAGTCGCGGTATTCAGGTGGAGGGTCTACAAGATGGTCTTAGGAATGCATCGCGAGACCAACTCGCGTGCTCGGTCCAATATAGCAAAAGGGCGATCCATCCGTATCAATCCGAGTGGCGGAATCTGGGCATCGGTATCCGTTTCCCCTCTTTCTCCGCCTCGTGATACTTCTGAATGTGGCCGATGTACTCGATCATCGAATGATCGCTGAAGTGATCCAATTTCCATGATCTCAAAGATTGGAGAAACCCGCGCCACGCATCATGCATACGGAGCCAGAACGGAAGGCTGATGATTTTCCCGCGACGGTTGAGATAAATTTCGCGGCCCATATGGCGATATCCCATCCAGCGAGGTGGAACACGAGGAACGATATCGTTGTTGTTCACCCATCGGTAATGGCGGATCTTCAGGAAGTTTACGAGTTTGCGATCTCCGACCCGTGGAGACCCATAAGTGAAAATCGCTTGCGGTTCCGAGGGGATCTGAGACAGACGGCATCGGACCGCGCACACGGTCGCCATGGCGCCACCGAGGGAGTGTCCTGCGAACCAAACCGGGCGTTGATTCTCGCGCAGCAGTTTTTCGAGTTCCGGCCATAGGACGTCGACATGCTTATTGAAGCCGCTGTGCACGCGTCCTACCTCGATCGCGATCGTCAGGGCGTTTGCATCGGCAGAAATATCGTTCCACTGAGTCGGCTCGGTCCCGCGGGCCACCACCATGCAGTCGTGCCGGTTCGCGAAGAGGTAGACCTCCGCTCCGTCGAGGGCAAGGAATTCACATTCATCGATCCCAGCCGCGTAGACCGTATCCTCGATCTCGTGTGGATCGCCGTATGCTAAACGGGACAACTCCGCGAACAGCAACGACTTTCCAATCCAGCTCAGTTTCGAGATCGGATCGTTGAGCGCGATGGATAGGGGGGTAGCGTGAAATTTTTTGGAATCCTGCTCTGAGGTAGACAACCGAACCTCTCCTTTTCTGCGATCTGCATCGGTTCGCTATCGTAACGAACCAGGCTTGCAAGGGTAGATGGTCAACGACGGACTTTCCCAGATCCGCTCGGAAAGAATGAGTCTCAGGTCATGGGATTCGAACTTGGGATTCCCAAGCGGAATCGTATTCTCGCCCCCAGTATTGGGAAGCCAACGACGGATCGAGGAGATGACCATCGCGAGGGTTGGTTTCGATGGCAAGACCGGTTCGATGGGCGATATTCCCCAGATGACACAGCAAAGTGGATTGATGCGCGCTGAGAATGGGCTGCCGAAGAAGTGAGGAATCGCCTGCGCGAATTGCCTCGACGAAGTTCGCTACATGCGTGGCTAGCCCGAGTCCTGTGGCTTGGTCGCTCTCGAGGAGTTTGTCATTTCCTTCGTAGATGCGATACCCCGCCTCGCTGTCGATCTCCATGTAGCCGTCGTATCCATAGAAGGAAACAAACGGCCCGCCCGGGTGCTTGCCGCAGGACAATCCTTCGAAAGCAATTTGTTTGCCTCCCTCGAACTCCCAGCAAACGCGTTGGGTATCGGGCG